>JAESGM010000175.1_pt1 | contig 130360 bp, 98 predicted proteins | sample 9269721 | NCBI WGS metagenome assembly JAESGM01 (sample SAMN15720920, study PRJNA650825) | algae metagenome | isolation source: Komarekiella atlantica HA4396-MV6 and co-occurring heterotrophs from... | place: USA: Theobald House, Kauai, HI | collected 2009-07-29 | reverse complement strand
ACAAGTCTTAGTAAAGCGTTGTAATATTCTCAGTGAAATGAAAGAAGAAATTAGAAATCTAACTAATTATCATTGGCTAAATGTTATTTAATTTATTAGGGGTTTATGGAAACCGGATTTAGTATTAGAGTCGCAAGCAGGTTAGCTAACAAATAACCATTGTATAGTGGGATGCTCTTATTTCCTCTCAACAGTTCCTTTCGTCAATGATTTACTTTACTGATAGTGATAGATGAATCTAATGAGATGTGTTTACTTTGCCTCTTAAAAGATTTCAGAAGCGTAGCTGAGTGGCAGTAAACGGTATACATCTATTTACAGTGCTTTTCAGGTAAATGAACCACATCTTTTTATCTAAACTTAGTGGAAAGTCGAGCTAGTGCTACCGAGAGCGATTGCGTGGGAATCTTCTGGCGTGGAGCGGGCAGTAACAGAGGACACAAGGCAATCGTTCTTTTAGAACGGTTAGGCAGTAAGAATCTGAACTTTCCAAGACGGGAGGCTTCAGAGAAGTCTGAGTGCCGGAAGCAGGCACTCAGACTTCTCTTGTCCAAGTAGTGGCTCAATTTTCTAAGACAGAGCCGTACAGAGGAATACAAAAGTAGGGTTGCATTTGCACAATTATAAATCTAAGTGATTTGTTAGGTATTTTCTTCTCCCTCTCCTTTGGGTTAACTCAAACCCAACTCTCGTTTTAGCAAGTTAATCGAGTTAGTGCCGATGTAATTTTCAACCTTAATCAGTTTAGGTGGGCGAATAATGTCTTCAAGCGCTGTTTGCACCGCTGCTTGTACTGCTGCAAAACTGGCCAGATCGCTTATTATTACCTCGGCTCGCTTGACGATCGCCTGAAGTTTATAAGCATCTTTTGGTTGCGAAGTCATTATCAGTAGTTCGTCTCCACGTAGACCGTGCAGGATAACTTCTGCGGCTCGTGCAATTCCAGAACTGAGGCTAACTATGCCTACACAGTTTTCTTTTGGTAGGGTTTTAAGTAGATTGAGTTCTTTGGTGTAGTCGTAGATATCTAGAGGAATCACTCGTACAGCTTTAGGAGCAGCGATCGCCTCTACATCTCCAATGAAATATCGACTTGTAACCACTGTAGCAGAGGTAGTTTGATCTAGTACAGCCGCTAATTCTTCCATTGCTACCAACTGTACTGGTATTTTTAAAGCTCGTTCTAATTCATACACCATTAATTCACCAGCACCCATGTCGTGAGATGGAACTGCAACCAGTACTCGCGCACTACAACGCAAGCGCCAGTCAATTTCTGCTAAAAATAGCTCCCGTGCTTGACTGAGCGAACATCCTTGAGAGAGCAGTTCGTCTAGTGCTTGTTGAACAACTTGATATGCATTGGGATTTTTTTTGAGAATTGGCGATTGTAGCCTACTACCGCCCTCATGTCCTTGAGCACGGACATAAATTCCTGAACCAGCCAGACTTTCGACAAATCCGTCTTCTTCTAGCTGGCGGTAAACTTTGCTAATGGTATTCCGGTGTAACCCAGTTTGCATTGCTAGCGCTCGTGTGCTTGGCAATTTGTATCCAGGTGGATATTGCCGGGAAGCGATCGCAAACCGGATTTGATTAAACAGCTGGGTTGATGCGGGAATTTCGCTGTCTGGCTGAATACGGAATTGAATCATCACCAAACCTCCTAAGTACTAGCAGCGGCAAGTAACCAGCTGTATTTACTAAATGTCAAATATTTTATTTACACATGAAGTTTTTTTGGTGGAAATTTCTAATGCAATCACTGTTGTTAATTGATAATTTGATTGGAAATAGTTTGGACATACTGGCATAGTTATATCAAAGAATCACATAGCTAATCACACAGCACTGGTAAAAATTATTATGACAGAGCGAGCAATCAACACTACAACGGTTAAACTTTCTCTACCAGACGCTACACCAACGCAAGATAACCAAATAGCTGCTTACCTGGCACAGCCAAAAGAACCTGGTTCTTACCCAGGAGTTGTTGTATTGCAGGAGATTTTCGGTGTCAACATTCACATTCGGGAAGTGACAGAACGGATTGCTAAGGAAGGGTATGTGGCGATCGCACCTGCACTATTCCAGCGTCAAGCTCCTGGCTTTGAAACTGGCTACACCCCAAAAGATATCGAAATTGGTAGAAAATACGCTATGCAAACTCAAGCATCAGAGTTATTAAGTGATATTCAGACCGCAATTGATTACCTCAAAAGCTTACCCCAAGTCAAAAAAGATGGCTTTGGCTGTATTGGCTTCTGCTTTGGCGGACATGTAGCCTATCTTGCTGCCACGCTACCAGATATTAAGGCTACTGCTTCCTTTTACGGTGCTGGTATCACTACGCGCACAATGGGAGGTGGCGCTCCTACTGTTACTCGCACAAACGAAATTACTGGCACTCTCTATGCTTTATTTGGTACAGAAGACAATAGTATACCCACTGAACAGATAAATGAGATTGAAGCAGAGTTAGAAAAATACAAAATTCCTCATCGTGTGTTTCGCTACGATGGAGCTGATCACGGATTTTTCTGTGACCATCGTGGCAGTTATAATCCTAAAGCTGCGGCCGATGCTTGGGAGCAGGTGAAACAACTCTTTGGTCAACTGGTCTGAAATCCATGCAGTCAAGGCAATCTTTTGTCATTTGTCATTGATAATTGGTAAGAATCAGAGATAAATGACAATTTAGAGTGCTAGTGGCATCAGCTTAAATAACAACTAATCTTCAAAAGTCATGAATTCCGAATCGAAACTTTCTCAAACAGCTAATTCGTCGTTCACAATGGACGATTTTGCCAAAGCACTAGAAAAACACGACTACCAGTTTCAAAAGGGACAAGTTGTACACGGCAAAGTGTTTCAACTTGATCATGATGGAGCTTATGTCGATATTGGTGGCAAGTCGTCAGCTTTTCTTCCCCGCGATGAAGCTTCTTTGAGAGCAGTGACCGATTTATCGGAGGTTCTGCCATTGCAAGAGGAACTTGAGTTTTTGATTATCCGTGATCAGGATGCAGAAGGTCAAGTTACTCTTTCTCGAAAGCAGTTAGAAATTCAACACATTTGGGAACGATTGGCACAAATGCAGGAAAATGCCCAGACGGTGCAAGTACGGGTTATGGGTGTAAATAAAGGTGGTGTCACCGTCGATATTCTCTCTTTGCGGGGATTTATTCCGCGATCGCACTTAGCTGAACGTGATAACTTAGAAGCACTCAAAGGTCAAACGCTGAATGTTGGCTTTTTAGAAATCAATCGTAACACGAACAAACTCATCCTTTCTCAGCGCTTGGCAACTCGTTCTAGCAACTTCAGTCTGCTAGAAATAGGTCAGTTGGTAGAAGGTAAAGTAACTGGTATCAAGCCTTTTGGTGTATTTGTAGATTTGGATGGAATGAGTGCCTTACTCCACATCAAGCAAGTGAGCCAAAAATTCATTGAATCTCTAGAAAAAGTTTTTCAAATTGGCCAGCCGATTAAAGCTGTCATTATTGACTTGGATGAAGGTAAAGGTCGAGTTGCTCTTTCTACCAGGGTTTTGGAAAACTTCCCTGGTGAAGTGTTAGAGAATATGGATGAGGTGATGGCGACAGCTGAGGCGCGTGCTAATCGAGCCAGTAACAAAACTGCGGAATAGCTGTTAAAAACATAGCAGCCATTTTTCCTGGCAATAGCTCTTTCAGAGTTGGTGTAAAGTATCTTCAAAGGCAAATGTAATTAACCCGACTAAATTTATCTCAACTCTACAACTCAGGCTCGGAAGTAGCTTGCAAAAATTCCTGAGTACAAAATAGCGCCCAACTAGTGGGCGCTTGCTTTTGGGCATGATTCGGTTAAAGATTCGAGAGTTTGCTGATGAAAAGGGTTGGACACTATAAGAGGTATCTCTGATTGTTCTGGTGTAGTTTACAGCACTCTCAGAGCTTATGCGCGATCGCCTGGATTAGCAACTGTTGACTTTCCCGCCATTCAGAAGTTAGCAAGAACTTTTGATGTGATGATTGAAGAATTGGTTGAGGTTGTCCAGGAATAATTTATGCTTGCGTTGGGCAAGGCGATCGCATTTATATTAATGGCAACGGTGGAATTTCAAAGTCATTAAACGACCAAACATTGTAAGTCGAAGTATTTAAAGCTCTCACCAGTTTTGCATCAAGAGTCAAAAGAGTAGCGCCAACCTGCTGTGAAAGCCCAACATAAGAAGCATCGTAGGCGGAGATTCCATAATTCAAGGCGATAGTGACTGCATCCGCCATCAAATCAGCCGTGGAGCAACACGTAAAGGAAAAGCTTTGAGAGTGGCTAAATCTATCTGAACCTCAGCAGATGTGTACATCCTTGCACGCACGTACTTCGATAAAACGTTGGCACACTCGATGTAAAAAAGGTCTGGTACAAAAATTTCAGTCTGTGGATTAGCAAGATGACCAAAGAGTTGATTAACTTTGGCAGTTAGTGGATCAGCGATAAAATACTTGATGCACACACTGGTATCTACGACGCATCTGAGATACGTTGTCATCTATCGCGGTCTTCTCGGATTAATGCAGTACTATCAGGCCATTCCACATCAGTCCGACGACTCTCACGGCGAAGACGAATTTCCTCTAGAAGTTTTAGGACATTTTTGTACCTTTCGTCTTGTATTAGCTGTGTTTTTGCCTGCAAGGCGTTCTGCAATATTGTAATAACTTGAGCATCAACTGAGCTATTATCAGCTTTAGCTAACTCTTGCAGTTGTTCGTATAACTCATCGGGTATATCTAGCGCATGAAGGGTAGCCATTGATTGACCTCCCAAAAGAATTTATTGGTAATTGTAGCGCGATGTTCATAGTGGACAGAGGGGAATTATGCTTTTTGCTTTCCAAGAAAGTATTTCAACCTTCAATTATAGAGATTAAATAATATTTAATTTTTAGTCTTCTAAAAAATCGTTTACATGGGTTTCAATCCATGTCATACAGTCTCTAAAGTGACCCATCTTATCTTGTGTCATCTGTTTTGCATGTGCATCAGCCCTATACTTGTTTATAGCTTCCATTTTTAAATTAAATTTATCTTGTTTACGTGAGAAAATGTGTTCAAAAGTTGACCATTCTTTTTTGATTATATTTCTCAAAACTTCAAAATATATATTTACCTTATTAGGATCGAACAAATCTTTATAAGCTAGGTGATTATACTTTTTCTGTTCCTCTTTACTAAAAGAAACTAGTAATTTCTCTCTTGCTTGATTCTCTCCGTATTTGGCCTTTAACTGAGTACGCACTATTTTCCTTAACTTTGGTTCTAAAGCGTTTCTTCTTTGAGATATTTCATTTAACATATCTTCATTGCTTGCATTAACCTTTTTATATTTGTTTTTTTGTATTAAATATTGTTTGACTGCATCTATTTTAAAATCATATTCATCTCTAGTCTGACTGATAATTCCATAACCTTTTAAATGATTAGTATATTCTGTTGACTCCCTAGCATATTGATTAAAAAAGTTAAGATCACCAATGGCTAAGTATTCTAGTAAATAGTACTCATCAGCATAAAATTCAGTTAATACATCAACCATCATTTCAATATATTTAGGAGCATGATTTTTATCAAATTCATTTTTAGCTTTTTCATATGTAATTCTATCTACTATAAATGGTAGATATTGATTGTTTAATTTATGGATTAAACTACATACTTGTCTGATTAAAAATGGATGTCCACCATAATCTTCTGTTAATTTTGAATAAATTATTTCGTCAAACTGCAATCCTATAATTCTCCCAAGTTTTCTAACCATATCTCTGGTTTGTGGCACATCAAATCTTGGTAAGTATTCAATTGGTATTGAGTGAAAAATAGGATTATCTTTACCAAGAATGCTTGACTGTTCTATACACATTGGGTTAGTTCCTACGATTAAATAAGAAAAAACATTATTTAATTTTTGGAAATTAGCTCTTAAAGTTTGCCAGAAAAATATAAAATCCAAATTTTTTTCCCAGTGTCTAACACTAGAAACATTAAAAGTTATACGTTCGATTTCATCAAATATTATTAAAATGCTTTTTTCTTGAAATATATGATATATTCTACAAATTTCTTCAGCAAAAATTTGAGAAGTATTTTCTTCAGTATATTGATCTTCTGTTTGTAATGAAATATTGTAGTGTATAAATTATAAATATTCTTTGAATTCTGAAAGTACTTTATGTTGCTTAAATTTCTAAGTGTATAGTTGAGCTTAAGCATTTTGCACTTCTATCAGCCTTATAGACTTAGTGATAGCAGCTAAAAATTTGATAAAAGTATTTCTGTTAAAATACCTCTATGTTTAAAGCTCTTGTCAAATATTAGGTTTCACCTGGCAATTGAACAATATCATCAAGATGTGATCATGATGATATTGGCTGCTACTATTCACAAAGTATTCAACGGAGAGGGGGAGATTCGAACTCCCGGAGGTTTTAGCCTCATCCGATTTCAAGTCGGACGCAATCGACCACTCTGCCACCTCTCCAGTAAACCTGTCTAGCTTCTGCCTAACCTAGTCAAGACACCATCTAAGTGCTTTATGTCGGCGATCGCAAAAGCTGACAGATAATACTATATCCTATCATCTACGCCGATTGCACTACTGGACGCGAATATCTACGACACACTATGCAATCGCTCGTACAAAATTTCTTCAGATGCCACCTGGAAATCATCGCCAACCCAAACTAGGGAAACTTGCGAAACCACACCCGCCTCTAGAGAGACAATGGAAAAATTACGCAGTTTCTCGCTGCCATTTTCTACAATCCTGGGCACAGTTGCTGCATTCAAGTAAATTGTTCCCTCTGGACTTCTAAAAACGGGCTTTCGCAACACTTTCTTGGTGTGCCGGAGAGTTCGGTGCATATGTCCAAATGTCACCAGAGAGATGGTTTTACCAGCAGTGAGAGCCTGCGAAATCGCCTCGCCAAAATCTGGATCACCAAAGTCGCCGCCTATGGGATGCCAGTCTTTGCCGCAGGGGTCTTCTGGGCGATCGCCTAACCCACTAGGCCCATTGTGACCTAAAAAAATAATCGTCTCGTAAGTGGCGCTTTTGACCGCTTTGACGATTCGGTCGGCAGATTCTTCCAGACTTGTTACACCATACCGTTCTTTACAGATGTCAGCAAATTTCCACTCTGGGCCACCCCAGGTAAAAGGACGACCCCCCACTACAGTTAAATTCCAAGTGGGAAAATCCAACTTGCCGTAACCGACATGAGCTGAGCCTAATAAATCGAGTTGTTCCTGTACCCAGTCTTCCTTAGAACGGTCGTAGGGACACTTTTTACGTCCCCATTCCGTGGCAGTGTACCATGCATCGTGGTTTCCCATCACCGCTGCTTTGGGAATGTCGAGAGAGGCGATCGCTCTGACCACTTCCACTGATTCGTTACCAAAATCCCCTACAAACAGCGCTAAGTCAACACCCAGATACTTGAGTGCAATACCATCTTCTACTTCCCATTGGTCGTGAACATCGCCAACTACAGCAATTTTGAGGGTTGTTGATTGAGTTTTCTGACTGGTCATGCCACTTTCCTTGCCGTCTATCTCCAGGATATGAAACTCAGCCGGATTTGGACACAATCTCAGGAAATCAACCGTCTACCATTTTTGGTAAAAACTACTATAATTGATTCCACAAGACAAAAACTTGCAACTTAAAGCAACCCCCTAACTGTGTTTACGACTGTACTAGCTCAACGAAACAAAACCCAACCGGGTGAACTACCACTAGATTTGTTTGCTGCTATTGAGAGTCTCAAAAAAGAACTCAACGCGGTTATCCTGGCGCATTACTATCAAGAGCCAGATATTCAGGACATAGCAGACTTTATTGGGGATTCACTACAACTGGCAAAAGCAGCAGAAAAGACTAATGCCGATGTGATCGTCTTTGCTGGTGTTCACTTCATGGCAGAGACAGCAAAGATACTCAATCCCGATAAATTGGTGTTATTACCAGATTTGGATGCTGGTTGTTCTTTAGCAGACAGTTGTCCAGCAGAGGCGTTTGCAGCTTTTAAAGCAGCGCATCCTAATCATCTGGTGGTTTCTTACATCAACTGCTCTGCCGATATTAAGGCGATGAGCGATATTATTTGTACTAGTTCCAATGCTGTCAAGATTGTGCAGCAGATACCGAAAGAACAGCCGATTATTTTCGCCCCAGACCGGAATTTAGGACGGTATGTTATGGAACAGACTGGGCGAGATTTAGTACTGTGGCAAGGTAGCTGTATTGTGCATGAAACCTTTTCTGAAAAGAAAATTGTCCAGTTAAAAATTGCCTACCCAGAAGCAGAGGCGATCGCACATCCAGAATGCGAAAGTAGTGTATTGCGCCACGCTAGCTTTATCGGCTCTACAGCAGCTTTACTCAAATATTGTCAACAGAGTAATGCCAAAGAATTTATCGTTGCTACGGAGCCTGGGATCATTCACCAAATGCAAAAGCTAGCTCCTGACAAACATTTTATTCCGGCTCCTCCAGTAAATAATTGCAATTGCAACGAATGTCCTTTTATGCGGTTAAACACCTTGGAAAAGCTCTACTGGGCGATGAAAAATCGCAATCCCGAAATCACCATGTCAGAGAATATCCGCCTCGCTGCACTGCGACCAATTCAAAAAATGCTAGAAATGAGTGTTTAATTAGGTTTGGTTTTTAATATTTGTAGAGATGTGCAATTTTACATCTCTACAAACTTTTATGAGTTTGTTTCCACAAGTAATAGTCGCCCTACGAAAAATTTAAAAATATAGTCCACCCCATAAACTAAGACTTACTCTTCTCTGCCTCTTTCTGCGCTGCCTCACTATATTTTCTGTAGAGCTTAGTGCGAATCTGAGCTTCTTGATAGCGGTTGTGTTTTGTTGGTACAGTGCTCATTATATCGGAAGCTTGTTGCCACCTAGCAGCTAGCTCTAACCACTGAGTCGAGGTTGTAGCTGTTTTACCAGATGCAGAAGCTTGGTTAGCGAGTCGCACTGATGCCACAAATGGATCGTCAGATGATTCGGAAAGATTATTTTTAGTAGCACGGGGTAGTGCTTCTGCTTGACTCTCGTTAGTATTTGTTGTAGTTAAAGATTTAGAAGAATCTAGTTGCATTAAGTTTTTCAATTTATTGCCCAACTGAGCATAAACAACCCAACCGAGCAAGAAGAGTGAACATAAACCGACAACTGCTAGTGTGCCTGTTTTAGTTGAAGTTTTGTGTTTTTCTTTATTAGTAAGTATTAAAGGATGAAAGGATTGTGTTTTAGGTAAATTTATTTTTTTTAGTTCAGTTTGGGCTTCTGTAAAATCTTTAATTATTTGCTTTAAGATATTTGGCTGAACTAATGTAATTTCCTGTGACCAAAGCAATTGATTCTCGCGATCGCTAGAAATTTCCTTCAACCAAAGTAATTGCTGTTCCCTAACAATTCGGCTGTTGATATTGACTCGGCGAATGTTACGTGGTGCAATTGACTCAAGAATTTGTTCAATTTGTTCTACTAAGGAAGATTGCTCAAGTTGCTCTATCCTAGCCGCTTCACACAGAAGTTGTAAGACACCATCGGAAAAAATCGCTCTGGTTCTAACACCAGATTTAGCAAGCTTTTCATTCAATAGTTGAATAATCGCAGCAACGCTACCTTGGTGAGCTTGCCAAGCAATGTCGTTTATCCGATCTACTATTGGAGCCTTAGTGATAGCTGTTCCACCCTGACTTATTAATTGACTCATTAATTTAGAAACTCTATTCTACTGATCTTTATCTTGTCTTCGATTTTACGAGTAAAAAGTTGAGGTTGCCAAATAAAATCACAAAAATAAAGTCTCCTTCTGAATTTGGGAAGAAAGCTTTGTCTGCGTCAGTAAGTATAACGCTCATGCTGGAGTGCTGTGCAATTGTTATTTTTACATCTCCTTTATATCGAATCCAGCCGATAACGTAATTGGCTACTGAAGGCAATTTACGCTTGAACTGAGAATATTAGTTCTGAGACAAAAATTTAACAAAGGCATTCGCCTCAGTTTGTAAACCCGTGGAATCAGATTGGTTGGGAAAGACCACTGTCAAACTATGCTATCGCTCCGTATATTACGGTAATGCTGTGCGAACAGAATGCTCACAATCTCTTTAAAATGCCTAAGTTCTGTTTCTGTAGTATTGCAGAACATAAGGTATTTTTTTGATTGCAGTATCACTGGCAATCGCACAATTGCAAGCCCATAGTGTCTACTTATAAATTAAGCTAACCATCGTGAAAAACTTACAACTTATGAAAAATATGCATTTCACGAGTTTTTCTTGCTAAGCGGGCGGCGGGAATCGAACCCGCATTAATAGCTTGGAAGGCTATAGTTTTACCACTAAACTACGCCCGCGAATTTCCAACCTTATAAATTTAACACAGCTTTAACTAAAATTCAAGCATTTAGTTATCAAGGCAGAGGTTCTATTCTAATACGTACCATCAGATTGCTAGGCTTTGGATCATTTGGATCGTTATCGTATGCAGGTTCAAATTCCCAGCCTTTGAAAACTTGATCAGCAACGAAGTCTTCATAGTAGCTTCTTTCATCTTCTGGTACTTCCTCATCTTCAATATCAATCTTCTCAAGTTTGCCCTTTTCAGAAATTGTTAATATCACCGTGAATTCTACAGGCTGGCCAGGTTTTCTTTCAATAAACTTTACATATTCGAGTCCTTTGGGAAATGGCTCGTCACTTATTTTGATTCTAGCTGGGTTATTATGTCTATCCCTGTCTACCTGTTGAGGTTCCCCCACCAAACTCGCTAAAAGACTTCCACCAGGAGCATTAGAGGTTTGCGAGGACGCTCCTTGGGTATTAGTTTGCTCAGCTTGCTCGCGTTGGAGTTGTTCAGCTTGCTCGCGTTGGAGTTGCTCAGCTTGTTCGCGTTGGAGTTGCTCAGCTTGTTGACGTTGGAGTTGTTCAGCTTGCTCGCGTTGAAGTTGCTCAGCTTGTTGACGTTGGAGTTGCTCAGCTTGTTGACGTTGGAGTTGCTCAGCTTGCTCGCGTTGGAGTTGCTCAGCTTGCTGACGTTGAAGTTGTTCAGCTTGCTCGCGTTGGAGTTGCTCAGCGATCGCTTTTTGATTTTTAGCAAAAGCTATTGCACTTCTATCTTGAGTACTAGGGGTAATTTTCGCTGTTAAGTTATCTTTTGAAACTACTTGCTTTGGTGAATTTGCAGATCGTAGCTTTTGATCTGTGGATGATCGCTTAGGCGAGACTGGTTTTGGTTTAGAAGTAACTTTTCTTACTCTTGGTTTTGTCTGAGAAGAAATCTCTACAACTTCAATCGGAATAGTGGCTTTGTTCTCTTGCTGCCACAAGCGGCTAAACTGAGATGAGCGGATTAGCCAGAACGCCAGCAAGTGCAGAGAGACTGACCCTATAACGACGGCAATCCACAAACCTGGTGGATCGGTGTGTCGTCTCCAGATCTTGGCTGGAATTGGAGTTTTGTCTGCAACCGATGGTGTCATATTATATCTAAAACTGGATATGATTTGGCACTCTTACACATTGCTAATGCTTCAAATCCAGCCTGCTGAATTTTAGCGATTAGCCATTAGCTCTGGTGTAACAGCAAAGGTTAGAACTGTTTCATCAACTCCTTTTAGTTCTAGAGGACTACCTTTAGTAATTTCTTCTTCCTGCAAATAATCTGCCACAGCAGCAGAAACTAGGATAGTACCGGGAACAGCAGCAGATTGCAACCTAGCAGCAATATTTACACTTGGGCCAATAGCTGTGTAATCGGCACGTTCAGCGCTACCAAACATACCTACAACAGCCGTACCTTGATGAATACCACAGCGGAACTGTACGCTAGTAAGTTTATCGCCGTCGAATACACCTTGCTCTCGCCAGCGCTGGTTCAATGGAGCTAGTGAGCGGTGCATTGCTCTTGCTGTATTAATGGCACGTCGCACCTGTTCATTCGGGGTTAGTTCTTCTGGCGCTCCGTATAAAGCTAAGATAGCATCTCCCATAAATTTATCGACAGTGCCGCCATTGTCAAATACAACCTTAGTCATAGCTTCTAAATATTCATTCAGTAACTCTGCCACTCGCCGAGATCTGAGAGTATTTGCTAGCTGCGTAAAGCCAACAATGTCACTAAATAAAACTGTAATCAAACGTGGTTCTGGGCGCAAATCTAGCGTTAGATCTCCGGCTGCAGCTTTTTGCACCAATACAGATGGCAAGAAGCGTTTGAGCACCGATTCTGTCAGATAAGTATTTAACTCCAAAATCCGACGTTCATTTTCCTTTAAGGCTAAAAGATTCCGAACTTCTGCTAGAAGTTCCCGGTCATTAAATGGTTTTGCTAAATAAGCATCCGCGCCATGTTCAGTACCTTCAATGCGAGTTTCTTCATCAACTTTGGCTGTAAGCAGAATGATTGGTGTTCCTTTTAACTTCTGCTCATTGCGAATCATCCGAATCATCTCTAGTCCGCTCACCAAAGGCATCATTAAGTCAGTTACAATCAAACTGGGTAAAATTTGCTGAGATATACCGTACCCTTCGTAACCGTTACGAGCTGTCTGCACTTGATAGCCATTGCGGCGGAGAATATCAGATACATAAGCTCGCAGATCCGGATTATCGTCTACGACTAAAATTGAGTGCCCATTACTTAGGGTTAGAACATTACCATGCTCATGCAAGCCCTGAGTGCCTGAGCTGGGTAATAACTCTTTGGTTATACTTTCAATATTGTCTATTGTTGGCTCTACTAATTCTAAATCAGCCAATTCTACGCTAGCGCGGCTCGTATTTAATTCACAAGGCGTTTCTAGTATTTGCTGTGCGGGTAAGTGAGCACTACCAGTGAATAAGCATAAGGTAAAAGTGGTACCTTGTCCATAAACTGATTCTACGGTTACTTTACCACCATGCAATTCCACCAATTCTTTAACTAAAGCCAAACCCAAACCACTGCCTTCATAAGAGCGATTTGCTGAGCCTTCAGCTTGGCGGAAGCGCTCAAATAGGTGGGGAATTTGTTCTTGAACAATGCCAATTCCAGTGTCTTGTACTTGTAATATGCAACGGTCATCTTCAGATTGTAGTCTGACGCTGAGCGTACCTCCTTCGGGTGTAAACTTCATAGCATTTGACAGAAGGTTGTAAACCACTTTGTCAAATTTTTCCATATCCAAGTACACTGTTGGACATTCACCCAACTGAGTATCGAGATGCAGTCCCTTTTTTTCGCAATAGGGACGAAACGACTCAACAATTTGACTGACAAATTCGACTAAATCGCAGGGATGGAAACTAGGCTGCATTCTCCCTGCATCTAAGCGTTGTAAATCTAGCAATTGATTTACTAGTCGTAGGAGGCGACGGGAGTTACGCAAGGCGATCGCACTTTGCGAGTAAGATAACCCCTCACCACTTGCCACCACCGACTCTAAAGGCCCTTGTATTAAAGTTATAGGAGTGCGGAACTCATGGGAGATATTTTGGAAAAATTCGGTTTTTTGTTTGTCTAATTCCAACAAGCGTTCAGCTTGCTGGCGAGTCTTTTGGTATAGGCGTGACTGCTGTACAGCGATCGCAGCTTGAGCTGCTACTGCTTTCGCCAGATCTACATCAGATAATAGCCATCGACGGGTGTTATTACCTTCACGTAGAGTGATACTACCGATGCATTTACCATCAGCTAATAATGGGACAACCATTAGCGATCGTGCTGGCATTTTTAAAGGCAAATCAAAATCCTGGATTGCCAAGGATGAATGGCTCATATCAGCAATTACCACTGGTTCATGTGTCCGCAACAATTCTTGCAGGATCGGATTATCCTTAATTGGTGCTTGATAATCAGGTAATTGCTGACCTGAATCGTGTCTATTGCTACTTATGTGCTTCTCCTGAACTTTTTCCAAGGAATCCTCTGAATTTGAAGAACTGTCATACAAGCCTACACACTGGACAAACTCATCTTCCTCTGTCCACAAAGACAAGATGCAGCCATCAACTTGTAAAGCTTGTCCTAGTTGTTGTGTAATAGCTGCAAAGATATCTTGAGGATTTAGGCTAGAGCGAATCGCGCTAGTAATCGTATTAATCAAGCTCTCTCGTTTAGCAAGGGCCCGTACTTGCTCGTAAGCATAGGCTTGAGACAACGCTAGAGCTGCTTGATCCGCTACCATCAACACCAGCTGTACCTCTTCTTCTCCCCACAAGCGTGGCTGAGAACACTGGTGTAATGCTAATACTGCCATTAATTCTTGTTGGCAAATCAGTGGCACAACTAAACTGGAACAAATGTTAGCGGTAGCAAAAGCAGCACCACGTTGATGAAATTCGGGAGTATCACCCTGAATACGCTCATCACCTACCACATTGTGAATCACTTGTACTTCGCGGGTTTCCCACACCGTTTGAGCTAGTAAAGAAGATGAGGAGGGTGAAAGAGATGTTGCTTCTCCCTCATCTCTCTCATCTTCTGCTTCTTCCTTAAGAGTCTTCTGGTAAATGAATCCTTCATCTGCCAATTGATCATCTTGAAAGGGACGCAACAGACAGACATCCACTTCCAACATATGACCCACTGTATCCACAATTGCCTGCAAAATTTGCCGATAGTCTAAGGCGCTGCGAATAGTGTTAGTGACAGTGTTCAACAGCGATTCTTGACGAAGTGTACGGGTAAGTTCGCGAGTGCGGGCTTTAAGAACATTATGAGTATCTAAAGCTTGACGTACTACTGCTTTAAGTTCTTCTGCTTCCCACGGTTTAGTAACATATTTGAATACTTTACCAGCGTTGATTGCTTCCACCAGATCTTCAACATCGGTGTAGCCAGTTAAAATAATCCGGATAATATCTGGATATTGAGTCGCTGTCAGACTCAAAAATTCAGTACCGCTCATCATCGGCATTCGTTGATCAGAGATGATCACTGCGACCTCTCCCTCTTGCGAGAGCAGATCCAGCGCCGCAGGACCAGAGGTTGCCCTTAGCACCTTATAGTCGCGATAGAAAGTGCGGTAAAGCAAGTCAAGGTTGTCTGGTTCGTCATCGACAACCAAAATTTTAGGCTTACTGTTTGCTTGGGATTTCATGCACCGCTTTCCTGCAGCAACGGCAGTCGGATAAAGAATAATCTGATCAGGTAAGGATGCTTCTGAGTCAGTCCAGAGCAGAGCATTTTGACCAATAAGGCTGTTTGGCTACATGACTGCTGAGTGTGGAAGCGTTTACTCACAGTAATTTGTCTCAAGGGTTCGTGCCGATTGCTATTCGCTCTGGTGCAGCGCAATTGGTTTCATAGTCATTAGTGTTATGGAGTTGATGCTTGCTGGTCAAATTTTCCCTCACCTGCGCGAAGAAATGTCTGATACTATATACAGTGCTCAAAGCTGGTTGAAAAATCCAGCTGAAGCTGCATATTAAGTTTTCCCCTCGCAACAGTTGCACTAACACTTGCTGGTAAATTTTATTTGTGGTAGTCATGGTAGAGTCAGCAATATTACAACAATAATATTTAAAGGCAACGTATACTATTAGACAAATACCTCTTTCCAATTTAGCAATCAAAACTATAATTAAGACAAGTGCTAGCATTAGCAAAATTGAGGATTAAGCATAAGATAACCTTGCAGATTCTTTTCTTAGTACCTGTACAGCCTGTCTTTGCTACTCAGTAGCACACTGAGTTCTATGTAGTGCAAATTGCATAAATTAAGCCAATACTGTAATCAGAGATGGTTTGAAACCAGAGTTTGCCAGGGGTGTACTTGCTTAACAATTTTGTAGGCAATGTTAACTAACAGGTTATACTATGTCTCTACCTGCTCAATCTAGCTACTACCACTGTCAACTATCAACTTGTTTTGTACTAAACAAATCGCTCGCTTTTCTACCCTAAAACCAGGATGCGCTTGAACCTGCTGAACTAAAGAGTGTAAATTTATGAAACTGCAACTCTTAAGGCTCCTTGAGGTATACAGGTTATAAAACCCCAAGCAAGCAAAGTTTTGCACTTTGTTTGATTCACAATCAAAAGTGAATTGGCAATCTCAGGTTAGTTCAATCACCTGGGTAGCTCTTGAGTTTTACCCAGTTGGAGACGGTGTTTTAGGATATTTGAGAAGATTTTCGTGAATAAAATTAATACTAAACTAGCCTTGACATCTTGTTTTTTTCGTCCATCCCATCAACAGTCACTTACATCTGTCATTAATCCAACTTCTAGCCAATTTCAACTACGTGCAGCGACATCTGCTGATTTGACTGGTGTTGCTCAAATCATTACTGAAAGCTTTCACTCTCAAAACGGTATCTGGGGATGGGCTTTTCCATTACTACGTTTGGGTATTTATGAAGATTTAAGGCATCGCCTAGCATTACCTACACCTCATCAAGTTTGTTTAGTTGCCGTTGATGTTACTAATAGTGAGGCTAATAACTTAGTGGGAACCGTGGAACTAAATGTACGTTTCAGTGATTCGTGGGCGCAGGTTGGTAAGAGTTTTCCTTATCTGTCTAATTTAGCGGTTCATCCAAAATATCGTAGGCACGGTGTAGCTTCAGAGTTACTTATTGGCTGTGAAAAAGTCTCTAAAGACTGGGGTTTTCAAGACTTATATCTCCACGTGTTAGAAAATAATCATCAGGCAAGACAGCTTTATTTCAAGCTGGGATATCGGACGCATAAAGTTGAATCGAATTGGAATACATATCTTCTAAGACGATCACGTCAAATACTATTATTAAAGCATTTGAGTGCTGATTCAACTACCTGAGTTATATTGTGGGAATTGGAAATTACACAATTATAATTATCTTGGAGAAAACCTATCGAAAATACTGGTAATTAGACTATAAATTTATCTAGTTGAATATACGTTAAATATCACATATAGTTATGTTGCGGTAACTAATGTTTTTTAGAATTTAAACTAAATAGGTAGACAAAATTGATATAAAACTTATCGCCCATATCGAATGGATGAGAACCCAAGTAGTATAATTATTTTTTGTTATATTGATTTATCCCAAACTTGCATGAACCTCTCTTTAAATAACAATATATACGCTGTATTATTGGTGTTGCTTAATCTTAACTCAACTACTTTCAAATTTAAGAAAAAACTATATATTAAATATGTTAATAGCTAATATAGCTTAAAATTCAATCTAATTTTTTAGGCATCTTTGATTATTTAACTGTGGAAGTTATCTTAATGTTACATAGTAAAGTTTACTATAGACTTTTGCAATTAATAAATAATTTGTAATATCCAAAAAATCTGATTTCGTTTATTTAGAAAATTTTGCTGTTTTTAAAAGTATCCAAATTTTGATTTTTTTGAATTTATTAATACCAAAAACTCCTATAAAAAATAATCAATGATCCTATAATAGATATATACGTAATTTCACACTTTAAAATTTCATCTACCTCATAATAACTTTGTAATTAAGATATTCATCTTTATAAAAACTTTAAACAAAAAGTCATACAGTTGGAGACAAATCTAGTTATATCTCATAAAATATGATCACTCAATTACTGAACAGCGTCTATATTTTTCCCATCTTAGTTAAATTGACCTGCAAATTTTTGATAATAAGAAAACTCAAAAACTTAATTTGATGTAAAATCTAGTTCTGTTTGGAAGTGCATACTACTACAAAATTCATTGAAAGTTTGAGAAAACATGGATAGCGAAAAGCGTCGACGCTATCAAACTGCTATGTTATCAACTTACTACCCTGACACCAGTTTCCTTGACCATCTTGTCATGCCCGATGGAACTGAGCAATCGCAAGGCTCGGATATCCTCACACTTTTGCACACTGGAAAAGTTTTCATCGTCAATAGTCGTAAGCGGAATGGGCTAATACTCTTTAAACGCTACCACGCGGAGTTTGCTGGGCCTGGAGCAGCAGTGGGTGGGGATTACGATTGCGATTGCCACAGGGCACTGCCCATAGGAAATGTTTCTAATCAGTTTTTATTAACTCCTGAATCTAATGAGGAGCGCCAAAAGGCTTACTTAATTAGACGACAGTGGATTCGGTTAATTAAGCAAATTACAGAAAACCCGGTGCCCCAGCAGCGAGTCCAGAAAATTCTTGATCAATTTGAACAATATTTCCTACCAGAAATAGTGGCTGATTTGCCGGATGTTGCTTTTGCACTTTTAGTGGGTGTACTGCCACAAACAGTCGGAACAGTACGCCGTTTTGGCAACGAGCTGGATGGCAGGTTTAATTCCTGAGTGAATCGTTAAGAGTCAAGATTTGCCAAAGCAGCTTGTACTCGTTTTAAGGTGCGAGCGTTTTCTTCGGTCGTCCCTACAGTAATTCGCAATCCTCCACTTATTTGCCGAACAAGAGTGCCATAATCTCTGAGTTTTTGGTGTAACTTTTTTAAAGCAGCGTCTTGGGGATGAGAATCTTTTGGTTTGAGACGCAGATAAATAAAGTTAGCAGTACTTTCTGCAATTTGTAATGTTGGATGTTGAGATAAAGCTGCGATCAGTTTGGCTCGTTCACTCAGGGTGTGGGGAATCGTCTCAAGTAAGAGTGTGCGGTTTTGCAAAGCAACTAATGCTGCTGCGATGGAGAAGCTAGGAAGATTGTAGGGTAAGCGGACTTTTTCTAAGATGGCGATCGCTTCTGGATGAGCAACGCAATAGCCAACGCGAAGGGCTGCCAATCGGAAAGCTTTAGAAAAAGTACGTAGTATAATCAAGTTAGGATGATGTGCTAATTCACCAACTAGAGTACTCTGACTATATTCAAAGTAAGCCTCATCAATTACTACTAAAATCTCTTCGCTCAGATTTTTTAACCATGCCAACTCTGCTGTGGTTAAACTGTTGGCAGTTGGAGAATTGGGATGTACTACAAAAACTACTCGAATGGGAGGGTTTTGAGTTTGTTCGATAGCAGACTGTGCAGCTTTTAAATCAATTTCAAAATTTGCTTCATTTCTGTCTACCGTTACTACAGGGATGCCTAAAGTTTGTGCCAAAATCCCGTACATAGAAAAAGTAGGATTGGCAACTAGAATGCAGCCTTCTCCTTTAAGACAGGTGGCGATTAATAAAGAGCGAATCAGTTCATCTGAACCATTGCCCACAGAAATATTGGCAGAAGTGAACAGGGATGGTGAAAGGGCAGCTGACTCATTGACGTACTCGGCGATCGCATCTTTGAGTATCTCATGTCCGCCATCAGGATAACGATTTGTTTCAATTACTTGCTGATACGTCCAGACTAGTTTTTCTTTTAATTCAGGCGTCAAATCATAGGGACTTTCATTCGTATCCAGCCGATCAAACTGCGTGGGAACAGCTCCGGCTGTATCGCTGCTGGGGTGAGGTTTATACGCGTGTAGCTTAGTTAAATCTGATCGGATGAATGGAAGCATAATTTTAGTTATTTGTCATTAGTCATTTGTTATTAGTCATTGGTTATTCAACAAATGACAAGTAAGAGTCTAATATTTTACAGCTTCAAGGTAATTGGCAGAAGGGACGAATTGCTTGCCAGATTTCTTCCATAACATTACCCAAAGCATGATTATCCTCTAGTTCTACTAATTCCACCCAAGGACGCGATCGCGCAAAATCACGACTAGCTTCAATAGGAATGACTTCATCATGCTTTCCATGCAGGATAAGGGTGGGGATAGAACGTTGTAAAAGTTCCTCTTGGTATTGAGCAGCATCTTTAACAAAATCGTAACTTAGAGGCAGCGATCGCTCCTCCCCATAGTGGTAGATCATGAGATATTTTTCTCTTTGCCAACGCTCTACCTCTTCATCTGTTAACTTGGGCAACCAATGGGATAAAAATCCAAAGGCTGGTGCTAGTAAGACTAGGCGTTGTACTTGTAAATATTGCTCTCCCAAATGGGCAGCTGTCAAACCGCCCAAACTTGAGCCAATCAGCACTACAGGTGCAGAATCATTACTGAATTCTGTGACAACTTGTATTAGCTGACGGGTGATTGTCAGATGAGAAAAATCGCCAGCATTTAGATCAGGAATTTTCAGGTTTGTTTGAATTTGGGCAAAGCGATCGCCTATATCTTGCGCCTTAGCAGATTTAGGACTGGAAGCAAAGCCATGAAGATATATGAACTGGGTTGTCATCAAGCTTTTCTTGTTAGGGTCATTCCTTGTCATTTGTCATCTCAAAAGACAAATGACAAAAAACTCATGACCTCGTTTTTAACGCAATGTGACGAATTCTTCTGCTGCTGAGGGATGGATACCAACGGTAGCATCAAAGTCTTTTTTGGTTGCGCCCATTTTGACTGCGATCGCCACCCCTTGTATTATCTCAGCTGAACTTTCTCCAACCATGTGAGCACCCAGTACTTTATCGGTGTTGCCATCAACCACCAATTTCATCATTATTTTCTCTTGTTTACCGGTCAAACTATGGTACATGGGGCGGAAGCGAGTGCTATATATTTTCACAGTATCACCGAGTTGCTCTCGTGCTTGCACTTCTGTCAAACCGACTGTAGCGGCTTCGGGTGTGGAAAATATGGCTGTTGGCACAGTTTCGTGACTGAATACGCGGCGGTTAGTTCCGAATTCGCTATCAGCAAAGGCGCGACCTTCACCAATAGCCACAGGAGTTAAATTTAAGCGATCGGTGACATCGCCCACGGCAAAGATATGAGGTTGACTAGTTTGACTATATTCATTAACTGCAATCGCATTCATGGTCTTATAGCCAGGCCCTTCGACGGAACTAGGGACGACATCTACCCCAGCATTTTCTAAACCCAGCCCATCTACATTGGGAATCCGACCAGTCGCTACTAAAAACACATCGGCAATTACTGGTTGTTGATCTGCCTCAGATAAAGTCAGTTTCAACCCTTCCGGCACGCGTTCAACTGCTTTTACCAGATTGTTCTTGATCAACTGAATTCCGTGGTTCATCATACCTTCTTCAATTCCGGTACGGATGTCCTCATCAAACCCCTTCAAAATTTTTTCACCTCTGGTAATCTGCGTTACCTGAGAACCCAAACCACGCATAATACAAGCAAATTCCGTGCCGATGTAACCAGCGCCAATAATGACTATATGTTTCGGCTGTTCTTTGAGATGAAAAATCTCGTTAGAGGTAATTCCATATTCCATACCTAATAAATCTGGTTTAACAGGACGCCCGCCAACAGCAATTAAAATTTTGTCTGCTGTAACTTTGCGTCCATCAACTTCTACAGTATGAGGGTCTACCAGACTAGCGCGATTAGGAATTAGTTCGACTCCTGCTTTTTCTAAAAAGCTTATGTGTAGCTGTGATAGTCGCCGAACTTCCCTATCTATAGATGTAATGAAATGTTCCCAGTCCAATTCTGCATTACCCACTTTCCAGCCATAACCTGCGGCATCATCGAATAATGCGGGAAAGTGAGAGCCATAGACCATGAGTTTTTTGGGAACACAACCACGAATCACACAAGTACCGCCAACTAAGTCATTTTCGGCGATCGCTACTTTAGCCCCGTAGCTAGCCGCTCGTTTGGAAGCTGCCAAACCCCCAGAACCAGCACCAATTACAAACAGGTCGTAATCAAAAGTCATAAATTTATGTATCTCTTTAGCAACAAGTTGGTTCCTGGGAACTTACACAGAGAACTTGATTGAACTACAAAGGATATCCGCCGAATCCTGCGTAAATCCTGTCCTTGATTTAATCTAGCGTTAGCAGATGCTTTCTTATCAGTTATGAATCTTACTCTTTGCTTTGACTTCAGAAGAGGCGGTAGCTAAGCAATTCACAATGAATAAACGCAAGCAATCTAAGTGAGCATCTAGTCAATAGCCAGAATGCAAATCAAAGCAAGAACAGCTTAACACTTGTCATATTTCTGCTTCTAGTGTTGGGTATAATTTGCGCTCCATCTGTGTTTAAGAAATAAAGTTTTAGTAGTAAAAGAAGCAGGTTCAGGCTGTCTCCTTGTCCTTTACAAAGAGCAATTAACTGATGAAGAGCTCTATTACAGACTACTTTAGCAGTTTTATATATTTGGAGAATCGGTTTAATTATTGACGGGCGGTGTGTTGTCAGTTGGCTTTTCGACGGGTGTGTTGTCAGATGGTTTCTCGACGGGTATGTTGTCAGATGGTTTCTCGACGGGTGTGTTGTCAGTTGGCTTTTCGACGGGTATGTTGTCAGATGGCTTTTCGACGGGTATGTTGTCAGATGGCTTTTCGACGGGTATGTTGTCAGATGGTTTCTCGACGGGTGTGTTGTCAGATGGTTTCTCGACGGGTGTGTTGTCAGATGGTTTCTCGACGGGTGTGTTGTCAGATGGTTTCTCGACGGGTGTGTTGTCAGTTGGATTTTTAACAGGTGATGTATTATCGGTGGGATTTTTAACGGGCGTGTTGTCAGTTGGATTCTTAACAGGTGATGCGTTGTCGGTGGGATTTTTAACGGGCGTGTTGTCAGTTGGATTCTTAACAGGTGATGCGTTGTCGGTGGGATTTTTAACGGGCGTGTTGTCAGTTGGATTTTTAACAGGTGATGCGTTGTCGGTGGGATTTTTAACGGGCATGTTGTCAGTTGGATTCTTAACAGGTGATGCGTTGTCGGTGGGATTTTTAACGGGTGATGTGTTACTTTGTGAGTTTTGGTTTGTAGGATTTTCTGCTGAAGAGTTTTGAGGTGTTGTTGAAGTTCTACTAGAATCAACACCAACGTTATTTTTCGGAGTGTTTACGTTGGCGTTACCATTTGTTGTGCTCTGCTGCTCGGTATTTGTCGAGGCTTGTCCTGTTTTCTCTGAGGAGTTTGCTGAAGAATTGTTTGTGATAACGTCTTTACTGGGCGAATTTGAAGGACTAGTAGTTAACTGCACAAAAGAAGGATTTTCAATTACTCCCTCGCCTGTTATAGGTGGCTGTGCTTTCAAAGCCGCAGTAGTTTCAGCTTGAACACTAGTGATGGCAGGATCAGGCGTAGGTACGGGATTTTGTCTATTTAAATCAAGTTCCCGAACTAGCTCGCTCGTTTCATAAAAATTTTTCAGATCAAAATCATATAAGCTTTGAAATTTACCTTTAACTATAACTATCATCTGCCCTGCTTCCAGCACTTGAGTTTGAGAAGCATCTTTATTAGAAACTTCAATGCCACTATTTGTCAGCGCACCCACAATTGTGGTGTCTGTTTGTTGGTTGTGGCGCACAAATAATGCTGAACCACGAATTGCTGCTGCTGCACTTGGTGTTTGTATATGCGTTTGACCCCTTTTAGGTGGGATGAGCAGCAGCACAGTCCCGTTTGACAGTCTAAAGTTGCGAGTCTTTGGCAAAAATTGAAATACCGCTTGTTCTCCAATCCGTGCTAAAGAGCCATCATTGAAACGCAAGTCTGCTAGAGAAGCTCGACCAGTTGACAGTCCATCCCCAGGAATCATTGCATCTAATTTGCGTGCGGGACGCTTCTTTAGGTTATCTCTGGGTATCAGTTGTACTAAATTGCGTAGATTCTGAATCTCGGCTCGTATCAGAGGAGTTATGGCACTTGCCCGATTTGACAAAGGCAGTACTGCAATTCCCCAAAAACCAATAATTAATAGTAGAAACGATTTATGAAACATAGTTTTTTGGGAGCTTGTGAACTTTAACTGATACTAAACAAATTAATCATAGATTTTGATGTTAAAGGTTCAAGCAGCTAATAACTGTTACAGCGACTTTTTTCAGGTAAATTTATCTGCATTTTAGTGTACATTTAATAGATAAAATAGACAATCAATACACTATATTTAGTTTGTTTAAGTTTTTACTCGAAAACCGACATACTATGAAATAAAGTCTGGGACAAATTTCAAAATTGGTACTAAATATCAACAGTTAAATGAGGAGTACCTTACAGATAATCCTTATCTAATTACCTAAACCACAAGGTGGGTATGCGTAACAAGAAGTTGCTGAGGAGCTGTATGAGGTGACTCACTGGTTAAATTTCAGTAAAGTTAGGCAGAAATTTTGTGTTTTGAGTTGGAACTTCCAGTGCAACTTGTGGGTCTACATCTGCCAGATGCGATCAACACCTTCAAAGATGCAAATGAAGATCTGGAAAGGTTTATTTTTTTGGATTTTGTTAGCATTCAGTGGTGGAAGCTGTTATTGCATTAAAGTAGATGCGGCAGAATCAGCAAATATAAATATATGGCGTCATCACAATAATTTTGCACCGAAAATAACATCTTTCGCTAGCCCACAAAATCATCAGCAATGCCAGCAGTTAGAGCAAGAAGCAATTAACTCTTTTTGCGAACAGTCTAGTGAGTCACAGAGTTTACGCTCTCAGATTCCGTCAAATCTGACACAGCAAACACCACAAATAACTGAGCAAACTCCAGCACCAACAGAAAACTCTGGAGGTAATCAAGAGCAGGATGACTCGCCACAGCTAGAAGTACAGCCAAGCAACTTTCCTGCTTCTTCTGACTCAATAGAGCAATTATTAAATGCTCCTGAGATCAATGAGTCTGAAAGACTAGAGAGGCTCTGGCAACTGTTGCAAGAGCAAAAACAGCCACCCCTTGAGTCTGATAGCGATCGCGAATTAGGGCTAAGGCTACGACCACGACCTTTAGAACAGCTGCCACCACCACCAACAGAACAGCCTGTAGTTCAGTTTAAACCCATAGGCAATCTACAGGCTCGTGTTGGCTACTTTCAGACAAGTAACATTTTTTCCTCTAATGATTCTCCAATAGAAGATGGTTTGATTTTTTCTGGACTAAGACTAGCCTCCGCATATTTTCCTTTGGGATCTAAAACTTATTTAAACGGGTCAATTGATGGCAACCTAATTCGTTACATAGATCAATCACAATATAATTACAACCAAGTAAGATTCAATCTCAGTATTTACCAGCAGCTATCGCAGCGAATGTACGGAAGAGTTAGTTGGAGCAATCAACAATTATTTTATGCCAACAACAGCGATCGCTTAGATAGTTTTAAAGCTGGCGATCGCTTCTTAGGTGAGAATTCCCTGCAACTGTCTTTGGGACGGCGAGATCCTCTAACTTCAAGATTGATGCTAGAAAGCTTCTACGAATTGAGTGTGAATTTTGCTGATCCCGAAAGCCGAAATCGCGTGATCAATTCCTTTTGGATTTCTTTGAATTACTACTTGCAAAAACCGCTTCAGGTTGGTCTGGATTACCAATTTAGCTACTCAGACTTTACGCAGCGCGAGCGAGAAGATCAATTTCATCGGCTATTTGGGCATTTGAATTACCAAATCTCCAACTCCATTAATATGAATGTACAGGCTGGAGTCACATTAGGTAATTCTACCGCTCAAAACATTGATTTTGATGGCTGGTTTTTTAGTGTCAATTACAATTTGGATTTAGGTCAGTTTTAAATTTGTCATTGGTGAGCCAACGCGGTCTTCTCCCTTCGCGTAGCGTCTCGTAGAGAAGGGGAGACGCCAAGGGCGATGGGGGTCTCCACGCCACCATTGGTGTCAACTTCAGCTCAAACACTCAATTTCCCGTAGTTTTAGATCCCCCAACCCCCTTCAAAAGGCAGGGCTGTTTCATTCGCTCAGATCAAGATTTTGTCAAGAGTATCAACCAGAAATTTTAGTGAGTTGGTAATCGAAAAATTACTGTCTCAAACAATAAATTTCAGTGCGTTCGCCTGGTTTTCGACCCAATTAGATTGTTTAACAACCTGATTTTTTTGACTGATACGCTTGTAAATTAAGGTCTTTTGGGGAATTAAACAGCCCTGCTTTTTTTAAGAGGGGTTAGGGGAGATCAAAACGATGTGGGATAAGGTAATCCGACTTGTGTGTACACCGTAGCCCCAACGGAAGGAACCTCCCTTCGGGTTCACAGTCGCCTGCGGAGGGAGACCCTCCCGCAGCACTGATTCACCGCAAGGGGGTGGCTCCCCATGAGCGATTGGTGAACTCCGAAGGAGTTATTTTTCCTTATATCCTTGGTGATTAAAATGACTAATAACTAATGACAAATGACTACACATAACTAATCCAATCACTCCAGCTACCAGCATAAAGTTTAGCCTTACTTATGCCGGCTAGTTCCAAAGAAAGTAAATTCACACAAGCGGTTACACCAGAACCGCAATAAACTAAAATTTCCTCAGCTGTTTCTATTTCTTCCCATCGACGGCGTTGCTCTGGTTGAGGAAGTAAGTAACCGGAAGAGTCTGTAATTTCTTGCCACGGATAGTTAACTGCGCTGGGAATATGACCGGCTATTTTATCAATTGGCTCTCGTTCGCCTCGATAGCGATCGCTCTCTCTTGAGTCTACCAAAACTACCTCTGGACTATCTTTGCGATTTCTCACCGCTGTAATATCTACTACCCTGTCTGTTTGTGCTTGAGCTACGAATGTACCCATTTTGGGGGTAGGAAGGATATCTGTGATGGGATATCCGGCTTTTTGCCATCCAGCAAAGCCTCCATCCAGTACAGCTACTTGCTCATGTCCTAGATAGCGTAACAGCCACCACAGACGAGCAGCAAAAGCAAAGCGCGAATCATCATAAGCTACAACTAAAGTTTCTTGGGAATTTACTCCAATCGCCGATAATTTGTTAGCTATATCATTGGGGTTAGGTAAAGGATGTCTCCCGCCATGCTTACCTACGGGACTGGAAAGATCTTGATTCAAATCGAGGTAGTAGGAATTCTTTATATGACTCGTTTGGTACTGTTGTCGTCCTAATTGTGGATCGGCTAGAGAAAAGCGACAATCTACAATGACGACTTGCGGATCTTCAAGATGTTCAAACAGCCACGTTGGCGAAACCACAAATTGGGAATTGTGCATTGGTCATTATTCAGTTTTTTGTAAGATGTCATTAGAGAATTTTACACCTAAGCTCACAGCAGATGGTTCATTTACCTTCGTTTCCCAAGAGTTTGGCGAATCTTTTCACAGCCATTATGGAGCTAAGCAGGAGAGTTTTTTCAAGTTTGTAGTTCCCACTCAACTAGCTACAGCCGCACAGAAACCTGTCTTGCGGCTATTCGACGTTTGTTATGGTCTGGGATACAATACAGCGGCGGCTTTACAGACTATTTGGACAATTAATCCTAGTTGCTATGTTGAAGTGATTGGTTTAGAACTGAATCCGTCTGTGCCAAAAGCTGCGATCGCTCATAATTTATTCGATAATTGGAGTTGCAACCATACCGAAATTTTGACCCAACTAGCTTTTGAGCATCAAGTGCAAACACCTTGCTTGAAAGCAAGACTACTAATTGGCGATGCTAGAAGCTCGATTGCATTGGTACGTCAGTTAGATTTCCGAGCAGATGCGATTTTTCTCGATCCGTTTTCACCACCTCAATGTCCTCAATTATGGACAGTTGAATTTATTCAACAACTGTCATTATGTTTACATGAAGACGGTTTCCTAGCCACTTATTCTTGTGCTGCTGCTGTACGCACAGCATTATTAGCGGCTGGTTTGGTAATAGCTTCTACTCCACCAGTGGGAAGGCGATCGCCCGGTACAGTAGCAGCCCATAATAGAGCAATAGGAGAAGCATTGGAATTTTCCCCCCCTGCTCCTCTCCCTCTCCCCCCCTCTTCTTACCCACTCTCTCAGGCAGAAAAAGAACATTTGCTAACTTGCGCTGCGATTCCCTACCGCGATCCCAAATTGAGCGATTCTGCTGAACTCATAGCAATGCGGCGACAACAAGAGCAACAAGCCTCATCCTTGGAACCTACCTCTCATTGGCGAAAAAGGTGGCTATTGGGCATTAAAGGTACTGACTTTACAAGCAATAGTTCATAATAATAACCAGTATCAACTTCAGTCTCACGTATAATAATTTACTAAAATTTTGATTTGTGTTTCTTACTAGTCAAGCAATGAGTTTTGATGACCTAAATAAATTAAATTACTCAAAAGTAGCTAATAATACATAATTGTTAATGGTATTTACCATGTCTCATTGTTAGCTAAGGAAAAATACTTATATATTTATATAATCACTATAAAAACTTTAAATTCAAACCCAGATACTTTGATATAGACTAAGCAATTAAAAGATTTTTTGGCGCTGCTATGTTAATCGATATCCGTAAAAAACCTGATTTAACATTTGCGCGGATTCATCATACTGGAATTTATAGCCGAAAAATTAGACAGCAATATTCCTCTGGTTCTTGTAATATAAAAAACATGCTGTGAATGCCTCGGTTAAGTAGTTTGATCAGCTGTCAGACTTATAAATTGCACATTCTATTGTGTACTTCTCCGGGGAAGCAAGCTACAAAGCGCAAGAGCAAATTCGGCGATACTCCGCCTCCGATCAAGTTTTACTCTAAACTGGAGGATTTTTGACCGGAACTAACGGAAACGTCTCCAGTTCCCCTCTTGAGAGCTATAACGCATAATTATGTAAATTAAAGAGTAAAAGTTATGATACGTGATCTTTATGAAAATACTGGCTTAAATACAGTCAAAAACTAAACTTTTTTTTGAAATTTGACGCTGTTAACTTTTTCAAGAAAATTGCAGTGCCTTTATGATTCAATGGAAATCCAACCATACAGGCTCTACCGAACAAATTATTAGTGGGTCGAACCCTCTAAGTCAAGTGAAGAGTATCGGTTTAAATCACGCCGTAGAATTGCAAAATGTAGAGGGTTATTCCTTGGGCTTATCTAAAGAAGACCTTATGCTTGAAGATACCCAAGCAGTGTCTTCTTGGATAAAGGCTGATGTTAATGGTGGTGATTCATTGGTATCTAGAACCCTACAAACCAAAGGTTCTAAATTGAATGGCTTTGACTCAGAGCCACCCAAAGTTTTAGTAGTTGATGACCATGCTGCTAGTCGCATGACTGCTGTTGCCCTTTTAGCTATGGAAGGGTACGAAGTAATTGAGGCGGACAGTGGTTTTGTTGTTGTAGAATTAGTAACGCAAAAACAACCGGATCTGATTTTGCTGGATGTGATGATGCCGGGGATGGATGGATTTGAAGTGTGCCAGCTGCTCAAGCAAGATGAGCAGACTAGGTTAATACCAGTAATTTTTATTACAGCTTTAAATGATAGGCGATCGCGCATCCGGGGAATTGAAGTCGGAGCGGATGATTTTCTTACCAAACCCTTTGACCGTGTGGAATTGGCAGCGCGTGTTAAATCCCTAGTGCGGCAGAAGCGTTTAAATGAAGACTTAGACCATGCCGAACAAGTACTGTTTTCCATTGCTATGTCGATTGAAAGTCGCGATCCTAATACGGGCGATCACTGCGAACGACTGGTCAAACTGGGACAAGCATTTGGGGAATACCTCAACCTTTCACGCTACCAAATTCGGGATTTGATGTGGGGTGGTTATCTCCACGATATCGGTAAAGTGGGTATTCCCGACGCAGTGTTGCTGAAAAAAGGCAAACTCAGCCCCGAAGATTGGAAAATTATGAGACAGCACGTTTTGATTGGGGAAAAAATCTGCCAACCACTACGCAGTATGCGGGGTGTAATTCCGATCATTCGCCATCACCATGAGCGCTGGGATGGCTCAGGCTACCCCGATAGACTCAAGGGAGATAACATTCCTTTCTTGGCGCAAGTGTTTCAGTTAATTGATATTTACGATGCCTTAACCAGCGAACGACCTTACAAGAGAGCTTTTACTTCAGAAGAAGCGCTTTTGGTGATGCAAGAAGAAACTGATTCGGGTTGGCGCAATCCCGAACTAATGCAGCAGTTTACAGAGTTTATTAACTCTTTTGAGGATAGAGAGTAGTTAGTAATCAGGATATAAAAGATAGGAGCCTTTGATATTTCTGTCTTAGACAATTAGCTGGTATGATTTGAGCCTAAATCTCAAAGCACCAACAGTATTTATCACAATTTTATTGATAGCTGATAGCTAATTATGGTAGTTGTAGCAATTCTAGCGGCAGGACGCGGCACACGGATGAAATCAAACTTACCCAAAGTTTTACATTCTTTGGGTGGGCGATCGCTAGTAGAGAGAGTTATCGAAAGTGTAGAACCGCTTTCGCCCTCACGGCGGATAGTAATTGTGGGGTATCAAGCTGAGGAAGTCAAAGCCGCCATGCATTCAATCCCCACTTTGGAGTTTGTTGAGCAGACTGTGCAACTGGGTACTGGTCATGCAATCCAGCAATTACTTCCTTATTTAGAGGGTTACACTGAGGATTTACTGGTACTAAATGGCGATTTGCCTTTAGTACGTACCGAAACCCTCAACCAGCTGTTACAAACTCATCAAGAAAATCAGAACGCTGCCACCATCCTCACCTCGCATCTAAGTGATCCCACAGGCTATGGACGCGTTTTTTGTAACGATGAAAGTATTGTACAGCAAATTGTTGAACACAAAGATTGTACGCCTGCCCAAAGACAAAATAGCCGGATTAACGCTGGAGTTTATTGCTTCCGGTGGCAGAATTTGGCAGAGATACTACCGCATCTCCAGGCAAACAATGCCCAAAAGGAATATTATCTTACCGATGCTGTGACTCAAGTTGGCAAAGTCATGGCAGTCGATGTGAAAGATTACCAAGAAATCCTTGGTATCAACGATCGCCTGCAACTGGCAACAGCATACGATATTTTACAAAGGCGAGTTAAGGAAAAATGGATGCTGGCGGGTGTCACCCTCATCGATCCTACAAGCATCACTATTGATGAAACCGTGGAATTACAGCCGGATGTAATTATTGAACCGCAAACACACCTGCGGGGAAAAACCACAATTCAAACAGGAAGTCGCATCGGGCCTGGGACTTTAATTGAAAATAGCCAAATTAGTGAAAATGTCACTGTCAAGTATTCTGTGGTGACGGATAGTATTGTACAGGCAGGCAGCCGGATTGGCCCCTATAGCCATTTGCGCGGTCATGCACAAGTAGGTACTGGTTGCCGTGTGGGTAATTTTGTGGAATTGAAAAATACTCAGTTAGGCGATCGCACAAATGTGGCGCATTTATCGTATTTGGGCGATACCATTACGGGCAATAAAGTCAATATCGGTGCAGGGACAATTACTGCCAACTATGATGGCGTTAATAAAAATCGTACCATCATAGGCGATCGCACTGGTACAGGCTCTAATACTACCTTAGTTGCACCATTAACTCTCGGAAACGATGTTTATGTAGCAGCAGGTTCGACTGTTACAGAAGATGTCTCTGATGACTCATTGGTGATTGCCCGTGAGCATCAAGTGATCAAACCGGGTTGGGTATCAAAGAAACGTTCAGCCCAAAGCCAACAACCGAAAAACTCTAGCTGACAGCTTCAGGCTGATAGCTAAGACAAACAGCCAACTTCTGTACTTTCAGGAAGTTCCAAAGTATCACTTACTCTTACGCCATCGTGGAACGCAGCCAGTAAGACTTGGCTGGTTTTACCCCAAGCGATCGCCCCACTAGCATCTAGAGCGATCGCTCCCAAATCCCGCTTGTTCTGGTGGGCTTCCATGAATGAGCGCTGCATGGCATCCTTGAGGGACATCCCATCAGTGACGCGCACTACAATCCTTGCTGCTAAGCACTCATCAATAATGTCTTCTCCAATACCAGTACAGCTGACCGCAGCATGACCAGTTGCATAGTTACCTGCTGGCATAGCTGAATCACTTACCCGCCCAATTCGCTCAAAGCCTTTGCCGCCTGTGGAAGTGCCAGAGGCTAGTTTACCATAGCCATCTAAAGCTACTACTCCGATGGTGCCGCGTCGGGCGTTACTGGTTTCTACTAGTTCGGGTTCTGCTACCACGCCAGCCATCGTACTTTTAAAGTTATCCTGGCGTTCCTGTATCCATTCTTGCAACCGCAAATCAGTTAAAGCGTTATAAATGGGAATTTGCATTTCTCGCGCCAACTCAGCTGATCCGTAATCTGATAACACCCGGTCTGGAGAGTTTTGTAAAAATTGCGCCAACTCAATGGGATTTTTCACCCGTGAGATATTAATCACGCCACTGAAGCGCCCTAAAGCACCATCCATCAGAGAAGCACTCATGCGGATTTGACCATCAGATTGCAGTACTGAACCAGTGCCAGAATTAAAACGGGGGTCATCTTCGAGTATGTAGCATCCTTGCACCACTGCTTCGGAAGCAGTTGCTCCAGATAATAGAAGAGAATAGACTTCTTCTACTACCTTATAGAGCGATCGGCGCACTACCTCTATTCCCCCTTTGCCGTGGAGAGAACTACCAGCCCCTCCATGAATAATTAATTTAGGTTGCACCTGTAGCTTCATCTATCTCTTGCGCTATTTGCGTCTCACTTGCGTTTGGTTTCACTAGGCATTGGGTACTGGGTATTGGGTATTTAGAAAACTTTTTACCAGTCCTAGTCCCTAGTCCCCAGTCCCTAATCCCTAGTCCCCGGTCACTGTAGTTTCAGAACGGCGACGGCGGCAACGTTCTGAGCAGTATTTCACTTCGTCCCAGCAATCTGCCCATTTCTTGCGCCATGTGAAAGGACGTTGACATACCGGACAGATTTTTGTGGGCAGGTCAGATTTAGAACGAGCATGTCCCATATGAACACTGTGCGGATTAGAATTTTATTCCTGAGAGAGATGGAAGACAATTATAACCAGTTTGTTACGAAGGGAGGATACTTTTGACAAACAAATGTATAGTCAATCTCTCTATAGGCTGATTTATTGACTACCTACTTGAAAAGATAAAACTATAGGCAGATGCCTCAAAGCTCAAATAAGTTTGTGCATCTGTCCAAAGAGGGTTTTTTGTAAAATTGTCAGAAAACGAAGAAATAAACCAACAAAAGGTACAAAAGGCGACTCTCATCAGCCTAGACTTGCCGATTTTGAGGCTAGGCGATCGCCTTTTTCAGTTTTTTTGGAATTGCAAGGGTGCGATCGTCCGCCTTCTTGCGTAGTCGAAACTGGGGGAGTATAGCTAATTGCTACGAGAACAAATTCTAGGTAAGTACAAGTGTTGCCGACACTCGCTAATTCTGATTAGTAACAATTTTGCTGCGAATGCAATCAATGTTAACATAATTGTCATGAAACTTTGACTTTTGTGAAGTAGTTGCTCTGCCAGCTTTTGGCGTTAACTGTTTTAGCCTAGTTTCTAAATTTTTAGCATCCAGACCTTTAGGGCGCAAAGTGAATTAGGAGATTTAAAATCTATGCCAAACCGCAAAAAGCATATTGAGCATCTACCTCATGCGGAAGCAGCCGATCGCACAATTCGCTTAAAGCAACATCAACGCCTGTTTGCCTTACTTGCGATCGCGGCCGGTTTAATTTTTCTTCAGGGATATATGATCGCTCCCCTGATTCCACGTTTAGCTGAAGTGTTTAATGTTCCAGTTCAGGAAATTGGATTTATTGTTCCAGCCTATATGTTGTCCTACGCGCTGATGGCGTTGTTCTACGGCGTGCTGTCAGATCGATTCGGACGATGGTCTATAATTCGCATCTCGCTCTTGATTTTTGTTATCTGCACAGCCTTGACGGCAACGGCTCAGACGGCTTCGCAAATGGCGGCTTGGCGACTGCTGACAGGGATTGGAGCTAGTGGAGTTATTCCACTCACCTTTGCATTGATTGGCGATTTATTTCCGTTTGAACAACGAGGCATCCAACTAGGGCTGGTATTTGCAGCTATGGAAGGGGGAATGGCGGCGGGTTCTGCGGGTGGCGCAATTCTGGAACCATTTTTAGGTTGGCGATGGCTGTTTATCGGTACAGCTGTTCTTGCTGCTTTTGTTCTTTGGCGGCTTCATCTTTACGGCTCTCTATTCGATACACCTAAAATAGAAAATTTACCCAGCATTCGTCAGATATTTAGGGGATACAGCCAAATATTAACTACTTCTCGAGGACAACGAACCTATACTTATGTTTTGTGGAACGGCATTTACCACTCTGGTGTGTATACCTGGCTAGGGTTGTACTTGTCGCAACGTTACAATATGGATCCCTTGAGCATTGGTTTGACCATTCTCGGATACGGCATTCCCGGATTACTGTTGAGTACCCTAATTGGTCGGGCAGTTGATCATTGGGGACGACGTTGGTTAATTCCGTTAGGACTAGTTATGGCAGGACTAGCTGGTATTGTTATGATTTTCGATATTCCTGCATATGTCACGACGATCGCGGTTCTGTTCTTATCTTTGGGGTATGACCTTACACAACCTTTGTTTGTGGGTATTGTGACCGACTTGGGGGATGACAATAATTTAGGTCAAACTATGGGACTCAAAGTGTTTATACTGTTCACTGGATTTGGTGTTGGCAGCCTCATCTTTGGAGAACTACTGCACTTTGGATTTGGGGTATCTCTTGCCATTTTTGGCGGCATTGAGTTAATTTCTGGTTTGATAGCAATTCCCCTATTTTGGCAGGAAGTCCCATCTCGATTGCGCTCATAATAGCTTTAGTATTGAAGCACACTCAACCGGAGATACTGTGAGCAATTCGGTGTAAAGTTCCTCTTCAAAGGTGACTTGCACCCCCAAACTAAAAATCAGCAGTATTCAACTGTCCTCTGCAAAGGGCTTTTTATGCAGAGATAGCACTTAGCAGGGTAGCTCTAGCAGCTTATTTTTTGCAACCAAGCTGAGCGATCGCTCCTATCTTAAACCTAAGAATTATGATCAGCTAACGGCAAAAGTAAGCGGCTGACTACTCGATGATCGGGTAATTGATAGAAATGTAATTCTCCTCCAAGTTGCTGCATGAGGTTTTGGCAGATTAGCAGATGTAAACCTGGTGGTTGGTCGAGATTGGAGGGAGCAAGCAGATCCTTGGGTGTATTGTGAGATAGCGCGACCATTAGCTGTGGTTCGATTTTGCCGTTGTCTGTAATCGACAGTTCTAGCGATGTCTGACGACAAGCCGCTTCTGTACTAGAGGCTCCGTCAACGGGTTTACACTCATCTAAGCGACGACACCAAATATCAATTCTGCTTCCGTAGGAACGGCAACAAGCAGCAACTAACAATTCATGAAGAACTAATTCAATTTTGACAATATCACCAGCGATCGCCATTGAAGATTGAGAATTTGAGGCAAGAACGCCTCTGACCAATGAAGAGTTTTTTGGTAACTCGCCATCCTCAATCGGTTGTCCCAAACCATGCACACCAATCCATAGTTTTTGTTGTTTGAGTAAATTTTCAACTCGTTCAAGCGATCGCTTTAGTAAACTAGCTATTGGCATAGTTTCCCAACTCATGTGTAACTGCCACTGCTCAAGTTTTAACAGTCCACTCATGGAGGTGGTAGTCTGGTCTAACTGCCGCAGCAATAGCTGGTAGCGCATCTGGGCCAGTTCATTGGTTGGAATACCCAAATCATGTATTTGACTGAGTGACAGCGCCGCTGTTCTTTGCATTTCCTCCAAACGACGATTTTTGTACCAATTGAGTTGTCGTAATTCCTCTGTTGTGGAATCTAAAAGTTGAGTAATTTGCTTTTGACGACGCCACCAAGCTAATTGTGAAATTAGTGTTGCTGTAGCATTGAGGCTTTGTTCTGACCAGCGACGCTCATTATGGTCTGCCAACAAAACTACACCTGTGGGTTCACAATCAGTATTAGTACGTAACGCCATCACCAAAATTTGACCCATGTCAGGCCCATTAAACCATTTCCGTGTTTCTGAGGGTAAATCATCCATCTTCAGAGTCAAGTGACCCTTTTGAGAAAGCGCCCACTGAATTAATGCCTCAGCCTTAATGGGAATAGATGCATCAGAAAAAATCCCAAACCGCGTATTAGTAATTACCCCTGGTATAACTTCTGCCCAACGCTGGCCAGGCGACCAGGATAGCAATACCGCGAGAGGACAGTCTAGAACAGATGCTATTTGTTCTAGTGCCGTGCGTTCCAAATAATTTTCTCCTGATGCTTTGCCGTTCTGGGCTTGTGCCAAAATGTTTAGACATTGTTCAAATGTCTGGGAAATTTTTTCCTGCTGCTGGGTGCGGGTGTGCAACTGCCATTGACGAACAATTACACCAATTTGTTGGCCGACAGCCCACAGTAATTCCGTTTCCAACGTTGTCCATGAGCGATGGGTTTCGTGAGCAATGATTAAAAGCGCTGCTGGTGTATTACCTTTAGTACATTGGCAAACCAGTAGCGATCGCACACCGTTTTCTAGCAGAGGGAGACGCCAGTTTAAAAAGCGCAAATCTTCATCTAAATTTTCAATCTCTACTGCTTGATTTGAACGTTGTAAAAGCTGCCCATCCAATTCTTTGAGAGCATCAAGGGTAAATGTCAAAGGTCGGCGATTATTGGGCTGACTTTGGTAAATAACTTGATAATTATTTTGTTCAGGATTGTACTGTAAAAGTAAAAAGCGGGTGGCAGATAGTCTAGTTAAAACTCTTGTAGCGCAGATATGTAAAGTTTTATGTAGGTCATGCTCGCTATAGACAGCTTGGGCGACTTGGCTAGTCAGTTGGGTATCATCTTCAATCTGTTTGATGGTGCTTTCCATGCCTTCGGTGGGGGCGACTAGAGAAATTAACCCAGCAGCACCCTGGACAAAATTTTTGTCTGTCTCTGTCCAGATCCGAGGTTCATTGCTTTCTACCGCCAAAAAACCTAGTAGGTTCTTTTGCCAAATGATCGGAGCTGCTAGGAGCGATCGCACTCCTAGGCGTTGCAGTAACTTTGCCGTAAAATGGCTTTTCAAAGAACTGCGAGCGTCGCCAATTGAGACAATTTGATTAACCGCTAAAGCATAATAAAAGTCGCTCAATTCCTGCACAGTCATTCCCGCTGCTTGCTGACTGCTAGATTCAGGATTGATTTTGACAAGCTGATTGCTCATCCGACACCAAAAGTAGCGGCCTTCGCGCTCAAACCAGTAAATATTTGTCCGGTTAGGGGAGACAAATTGATGGGTTGTCTGCACCACGGCTTCTAATCTTTGATCTAGATTACTCAGAGTGCGTAAATTGTCCAGTAATCCTAATAATGGTTCATCGGGTCGCTTGGTTTGCTTTTGCTGCAAATTTATTTCATGTTGATAAAGCACTGCCCCCAGTTCGCCTAAAACCATCATCAGACGTGCTTTTGCTTCCCCAGGCAACAAGTAGCCCCAACGTTCTGAACCCAGTAAAATCAAACCCAAACAGCGGTCTTTATAGCGAATTGGTAAAACAATCGTTCCCTGGATGTGGAATTTATCTGCAACTTTGTGCCATTCTGCGACGCGGATTTCAACTCGCAAATCTGCTACGCCCAAAGGACGCTGTTCAATTACTACTTGTTCTAATAAATCTCCAGGATTAAGAACAACCCGTTTTTTTAAAAAACTCGTGTCGCTATCGGGTGTGATTCCACCTTTACCAAACAATATGTGATTTAGGCGATCGTAAAGAGCAATCCAAACCAGTTTGTAGTCAAACTGCTCTTTAAGATAAGAAATAGTAGATTCAATCAGAACTTCAACATTATCTTCTTCTCTGAGACTCTGGAGGACGCGCCCCAAGGAAACGATCTGCTGTTCGGCGGCTATAAGTTTTTGCGGCTGCCCCATCTGAATTATTGGTTAAAATAGCTTGTAATATATAAGATGCCCAGAAAACTGCCCTCACTAATACAGCCAGGGGTGTTTGCTGAAAGTTGTGGGTTTCAATCAAATAAAGTCAGCATCACCTCAATATGAGTCGATATTTTGATAGATCACAAAGCAAGCTGTTGTATATTAATCCCTACTAGGGATCGAAATGGATATTTATCAATTCGCCATTCGTCCGCTTGTGTTTAATCTGGCAAAAACAGATCCAGAGTGGTTACACCAGCAGACAATTCGCAGTTTGAGTTGGCTGTCGCAAACAGGCGATCGCCCTCCTGCTAGTTGGGTAAATCGACGCCTACAGCAGTCTTTTTGCCTGCACGATCAGCGTTTGGAACAAAGTTTGTTTGGGCTAAATTTTCCCAATCCTGTAGGATTGGCAGCAGGTTTTGATAAAGATGGCGTTGCTGTTAATATTTGGTCAAGTTTAGGTTTTGGCTTTGCAGAATTGGGAACTGTAACTTTTCATCCACAGCCAGGAAATCCCCGTCCCCGCTTGTTTCGCTTGTCTTTAGACAAAGCTGCTCTCAACCGGATGGGTTTTAATAATCGCGGTGCAGCTGCAATGGCGGCATATTTAACACGGGAAAAGCAGAAGTTAAGCCAGTCAATACCCGTAGGGATAAATTTGGGAAAATCTAAAGTAACTCCTCTAGAAGCAGCAGCAGAAGATTATCTTCATAGTTTTCGCTTACTGAAGGAGTTGGGTGACTATTTTGTAGTTAATGTCTCTTCGCCCAATACGCCTGGGTTGCGATCGCTCCAAGATGCTTCTATGCTCAGTGCCATCTTAAAGTTATTGCAACAGGAAAATAATTCACAAAAACCAATTTTTGTCAAGATAGCACCAGATTTGGAATGGGAAGCGATCGCTGACATTATTTCTCTAGCCAAAACCTACCAGCTAGCGGGGATTATTGCCACTAACACAACCATCAGCCGTGATCGACTGAAAACCCAAGTAATTGACCAAACTGGCAAATCGCCCCAAGAAGAAGCTGGCGGAATTAGCGGTGAGCCATTGCGCGATCGCTCCACTGAAGTAATTCGGTTTATTTGGCAGCAAACTCAGGGAAAAATACCAATAATTGGCGTTGGTGGTATTTTTTCTTCTGAAGATGCTTGGGAAAAAATTACTGCTGGCGCTAGCTTGATCCAAGTTTATACAGGCTGGATTTATGAAGGCCCATTGATGGTACGCCAGATTCTTACAGGTTTACTTTCAAAGTTAGAGCAAAACGGCTTAAATACCATCAGCGAAGCTGTAGGTTTAGAGTTCAAAAGATAAAAATAAAAAACTCCACTCACTCTTGGGATGGAGTTTTTGGAAATGCCCCGGCGGGGCGGCTTTGTGATTTTAATTTTTACCCTTCCTCATCCAGTGGAAAAAACTCCTTAGCTTTTTCGGAAAACGTCCAAGCAATACCATCGGGGTCTCTGCTGCGACTCCACTCTGGAAAATCTGGATCGTTTCGTCGTTTGTAAACAGTACTGGAATAAACATTTAGCCGCTTGGCAAGTTCAGATTGAATGAGAGAGCCAAAAACTAACTGTTTTTCCAGTGATTGTTTTGTTTGCTCATGGGTTGACTGTGATCGGGATTCTGTTTCGGGTTCTTCCTCCTGTGGTTTTGGTGGTGGTGCTAGCAGCGAACGTGCAGTTTTGGCAACTGGTTGAGCCGGAAGTTCTTTTACAGGCTCACTACTGTCAAGTATGTTGCCCAGAATGCTAGCAGTTATGAAGTAATAAGACTGACCCCCGTCTTCGGAGTTAATGAGACTGGCACCAAATTCAGAAGCTTTACCATCTAGGTAGCGTTTTGCCATTGTCCCAGAAAAATTGCCTCTAATAGCCAAGTCCATTGGCGTAAGCCTGCCCTGGTTTTCCCGAATCATCTGATGGAAAATTGGGTTAACTCGCTGAGACCATTGTTGCCATTGATACAATTGCCAAAGATTGAAGCCAATGATCAGCACAATTATGGCCAGCAAAATTTTCCAAGTGGAAACCAGGAAAATAATCAAAAATGATATGGGCAAAAGTAGAACGAGAAAAGCTTTCCCGTCGCCCTCGATTAGTTTTTCACTCATGCCGATTTTTGCCAAGTGAATTTTCTGGAAATAATATTATCTTGGCAAAAATTGTGACATTTTTTTGTATCATTTGGCAAAGTTGTGGCAAATTTGCCAGCAAAAATTAGCATTAGTAGGTGTTATAACTTTCGTACGCTCCATCATATCTACCATTTGTTAGCGATCGGGCAAAAGTTTTTTCTCAAGCAAAAAGCGGGTTCTGAGGATAGTAACCAAACAAAGCAAAAATATGTAGTTTCATATAGAAGTATTCTGGGTAGGATCAAACTGAGATTCTGCACCAGTTCCAACAATCGCCTGACTGAGAATGAATTCTCTCTTATAGCTCAAGTCTTCTTTAGAAGATTGAGTTTGAATTTTAGTCCACTTTAGTGGAGTTAGGCTATTAGCCCAGAACTTGAGTTCTGTGTGGGTGAGGGTGCTAATTGAGATTGGTGCAAAATGTCAGAGCAAACTAAAAAGTGAAAACACACAAACTTGTAGTGGCTTTCCGTAGAGTAGCAGTATCCGTTTAAGATATTGCTTGATTGTGACTGGATTTTTGACTTAAATCCGCATCTAAATAAATTAGCTCGTCAGCCACTTGACACCTAGTAATATACATACTACATTAATAATACAAGCTGATATTCATTCAGAAGTTAGCTTTCACCCGTAGCGGATAGCTCAAATGATAGAGCGCCCACCTTGCCCGCAAGGGCCGACATATCGAGGGTTATCGCACATAATTAAACATCCTTGATCCAAACTTCTGGAGGTGCAGGTAAAAATCCTGCTCCGCTACATCAAATTAATTGCCAATATCTATCTTTTAAAACTCATAAAATCCCAAATTTTTCATGTGGCAGGTAGCTCAGTGGTAGAGCGCTAAACATCCTTGTTTACCTCTTGCCTGAAAAGGCCGACAAATGAGGGTTATCGATTGGGTTCGAGAGGTCGCGGGTTCAAATCCCGCCCTGCTACACCAAACTTTATATGTGGCGGATAGCTCAGTGGTAGAGCGCCAAAAATATCCTTGTTCACCCCTTGTCTGAAAAGACCGAAGAATTAGGGTTATCGACTGTTAATCGGGAGGTCGCAAGTTCAAATCCTGCTCCGCCACCTTCCATTTTTGCCCACAAGGGCCGGGAGATGAAGCCATGAATTATAATTTTTTCACTAAAAATAAGACAGCTACACCACAGTCTCAGCCTATCCCCGGACGAGAAGCAGAGATGATTCAGGGGCGTTCCGGTGGCTGGATGTTTGATGCTGGCATTTGGAAAATGCTGCGCCGTTGTTTATTGATTGGTACAGCAAAAAGTACTTACTATGCTGGTAAGCAAGAATTAACTGAGGACTTTGTGGCAGTTATCAAACAAGCTGTTGCCGAAAATCCTAGCCGTGTAGCCGAAGAAATTCTGTATGCTAGCGATGGCCGCGCCATCAACAACAGTGCGCCAATCTTGGCTTTAGTTCTACTGTCGATGGGTGAAACACCAGAAGCAAAACAGGCATTTGGTGAAATCTTTGGGCAAGTTGTCCGCACTGGTAGCCACTTCTACGAATGGCTAAACTACACTAAATCTCTACGGGGATTTGGTAAAGTGGTGCGGGAAGCTGGTAAAACTTGGCTCTCACGAGAAGATGTTAAGGGTTTGGCTTATCAGCTATTGAAATATCAACAACGTCAAGGCTTTTCCCACCGGGATGCATTGCGGTTGTTCCATGTCAAACCACCTACAGAAAATCACCGACAACTATTTGAGTGGGTAGTCAAAAGCTGGGAAGAATTGCCAGCAGAAATACCCTCTCAAGCATTGGCTCAGATTTGGTGGTATGAGTGGCTAAAGCGGAATCCCACCCAAACTCATGAAGCTATTTCACAAGGACGCCTAACCCACGAAATGGCTGCACCCGTGGGCAAAATGGATAAGCAAGCTTGGCAATTGCTGTTTCAGGAAATGCCAATAGGTGCAATGTTGCGAAACCTGGGTTCATTGACTGACTTGGGTGTGTTGCGAACTGATGAAAACGCAAATTTACTGCGTGTGGAAGCAGTTCTTAATAATAAAGAACATCTGCGTAAAGGTCGTATCCATCCGATTGATGTTTTGAAAGCACTCAAAACTTACCAATCTGGGGGTAGATTAGGACGCAGCCAGAAAACTTGGAAGCCAGTTCCTCGCATTGTGGACATCTTAGAAAAGGCGGTTGAACTGTCTTTCGATGTTGTGCAACCCACAGGTAAAGTGTTTATGCACGCGGTGGATGTTTCTGGTTCTATGGGTAGCTTGGTTGCAGATATGGGACTAAGTTGTTGTGAAATTGCCACCACAATGGCACTGGTAACAGCAAAAGCAGAGAAAAACTATATGATTCGCGGCTTTGCTACCGAATTTCGTGAATTGGGTATCACTGCTAAAGATAGTTTTAGTTCAGCTGTTCGCAAAGCTAGCAACCAAAACTTCGGTGGAACAGATGCGTCTGTGGCTTACGATTGGATGATTAAGAACAAGTTCAAGGCGGATGTAGTGTGCTTCTGGACTGACTCAGAAAGCTGGGCTGGTTATAAGCATCCAAGTCAAGCGCTGGCACAGTACCGCAAAAAGGTGAATCCCAATGTTAAGGCGGTGTATGTCACCCTTGCACCTTATCAGATTACGCTGGTAGATCCTCAAGATTCGCTGTCTTGGGATTTGGCGGGGTTTGATCCGGGAACGCCTCGCATTATCCAAATGCTGGCAACGGATGAGTTGTAGACATTGCTGAAGGATAAAGAATGAAAAACTTTATCCTTCATACTTCATGGCGGGTTATCCTGATTCGCAACTTGCCTTTCGGGGACGTTCGCGAAGCGTGGCGTCAGCCAGGAATTTAGGGTTATCGGTAACATCTCCACCATTTTGGGGATTCGCGGGTTCAACCCCCGCACCCGCCGTTATTATTCGATTCTGAATATAGCCTAGATGAATAGAATTCGCGGTTACATGAACAAGGCTTGTGGGGTGGGCATTACAATGCCCACCCTACTGTGGTCTATTCATCTGTAATGTGTAAAATTGTACAAATCATCACATAATTTTTCTATTTTGCTCAACTAGTATGACTAGTAGGACTTACGCACGAGTTACGCAATAACGAACCGCAGAGGCGCAGAGGGCACGGAGAGAAGTCTGAGCGGAGGCTTCCTCCGTTGGCGCAGCCCGCCGCAGGCATCAGAACTTCGGGAGAAATGAGAGTTTGAGAGATATTTTGCGTAAGTCCTGACTCGGTGATATGGTAATGGTCGATAAAGTAATTTTTAGTAGCAAATCCTATGGCAAAGAGAAGATGGATTCGCTTACCTGAGAAAAAGCTTAAACCGCAAGTGCCTATCAGTGAAAAACACTTAATTGAACAGCAATGTAATGATTTAATTGTCACGGAACTGAAGCCAAAATTTATTTTATCTAGGCCGGAAGATTATGAGTGGAATTATTTGGTAGATATTTTTGGTAAATGGTATCGCAACTACTTTTACTTTTGTTCTATCTATAACTGTCCTGGAAAAAATGCAATTTCCCCGTCATTTGAATCCAGATTTGTCCGGTTAGAGTACACAGGTAAAGATTGTTTCAATTTGGCTTATATGAGGCATACTGGGCAGTGGTGGCAAATTATGCAAGATTTGTCTTTAGAAGAGTGTTTGTCTGAGATTAGAAAGAATCCTTTGTTGCAACCTATAAGTTGAGGGATATTTGAGGTAGGCGATGGTTTCCGACCGACCGTAGGTCATCGCACTTTACTCAAGCTCTAGATAGTGACTACATAAATAAAGCTAGATGTAGCGATCGCTTATCCTAATCATTTAATTAAACAATGTCCCCATGAAATTGATAATTGGTTTCCAAAAGATACCAGTTAACACGTAGGGTGCATATTGCAACAGCGGTAAGCTAGGCTTGTCTGAAGGCTTTAGGGGGAGACACTCTAATAGAAAAGGCACTATACAGGTGAGTGCATAGGCAGTTGCTAGGGCTGTATTCAACTGGGGAGAGGGCCCTGGTATGGGACTATGATAAATACCTAAGAGAATGGAAGAAATCATTAAAAATTGTTCCCAAAAAAACAACGAATGTGGTGATAAAAAATAAACTAACCTGGGAAAGCTTTTGTCTATTTTTTGTCGCATTCCTAAAAGCACAGCCCAAGTTGCAGCCCCAACCAAACCATCATCTTTCAATCCGTAAATTCTTTGGAAACGTTTAACGGCTCTTTCAGTTTCTCTATCAAAGTATCCATCAGGCTTTTTTTTAGAAAATCCTTCTTCATACAGAATATTTTGCAGTTCCTTAACAGCATCCTGTAACTCTGGAGGCGTTATTCTATGAATGCGGGAAAGCTTTGGATAGAAAAGACAAGCCCAACTTAGTGGCCCGACTACTCCATCAACTCTGAGATTATTTCTTTTTTGGAATTCTTTTACTGCTTCTTCTGTCTCTAAGTCGAATTTACCACTAATATTTGCCAGAAAACCTTGAGCTTGCAAACGCTGTTGTAACTCATTAATTGATTCTTGTACAGACTTGGGCGTAAAGTCTCGGTAAAGTATGGGACGTTTATTGAATAAACAAACTTGTTTTTCCTCTGGAAAATAAGGCTTTATTGATTTCAGCCCTAGCAAGAAAGTTAGTGATTTAATAGCTCTGTTCATCTAGTACTCCTATGTAGTAATGCCTGAAAAGAATAAATAATCTGGCAAGATTTTTGATAAAACTTGGTGTTGAGTGTTATCTCTGCACCACGCTCGCGATCAAGATTTTGTGAACTTAGAGATTAACCTACCAAATTAACTACAAATAGCCAATTTACAGAGTTATAAATTTGTTAACGCTTTGTCAAAATTTTGTTAGTTAAAATGTTGCTGATATAACATTGTGAAAATTTTGATTGACAAGTTAAAAATTTGTTAACGCTTTGTTGGTTAAAATGTTCTAGTACAACATTGTCAAAATTTTGTCCGTTAAAATGTTGCTAACACAACATTTATGATGGATTTATAGGGTGATATTTATGTCAGGTCAGTCCGAGAGTGGGAATCTGTCCAAAACTTGGTATCGCAAGGTTTTGAAGGGCTGGGAAATAGACCGTCTACTAACTGACTTAGAAGCTAGAACTAAACAGCGATATAGGCAAAATACCAAGAAAGATTTGTTACTTGGGTTGCTGTGTGGGTATAGCTTAAAGAAAATTAGTAAGGACTTGCACAGGGATAACGCTGGTGTGAGAGCCGGATTGAGCAATATCTATCGAAACATCGAAACTTTGACAGGAGAGTCAAATAATAGCGTTAAGTCAAGTAACCTAGTCCATATTTTGGAGAAATATGGATATCGCAGAGGTATTGCTCCATCGCCTATCTATAGCCGCTCCATCCCTCACAATCTCCCATCACCGACCTACACAGCATTTATTGGTCGTGAGGTAGAGATGAATACGCTACTGGAACGCCTTTCGCCGGATCATGGCGCACACATGATCACGATGCATGGTATTGGTGGTGTAGGTAAAACGGCGCTGGTATTAGCAGCTGCTTACCTGTGCTTAAAAGCGAGTAACGAAAACCTTTCTGACGCACCTAAATTTGATGCGATTATTTTCACTTCAGCCAAACAACAGGAACTAATTCCCGATAATATTTTACGGCGGCAAGGACAGCGTAACCTGCGCGAGATTTTTCGGGTGATTGCTAATGCTTTAAACGACCCTACTATTATTCAATCTCCTCCTAGTGACCAATTTGACCGTGTGCGCCAAATTCTTTCGAGACAGCGAACATTATTGATTGTGGACAACATGGAGACTATAGAAGATAGAAATGAGGTAATCGAGTTCCTTTATAATCTGCCCATTTGTGTCAAAGTCGTAATTACAACCCGCGAGCGGATTGCTTTGTTGCCAATTAGTCTGCAAAACTTGCCTCCAGATGATGGTTTGCAGTTGATTCAGCAACAAGCTGGAGAAAAAGGGATAACTATTAACGATGAGGACTCTGAGTTGCTTTATACACGCACTGGAGGTATCCCCCTTGCTATTGTCTATGCGATCGGTCAAGTATCTAGTGGTTATTCCTTAAACTCGGTGTTGGAACAGTTAGCCTCAGCTACAGGTGATGTGGCTCGTTTTTGCTTTAAGCAATCAGTGCAAGGCATAAAAGAACAGTCACCCCACACCCACAAATTACTGATGTCACTGGCGATTTTTCCTGACTATCCCATACTCGCTGCTGTCGCCGAGGTTGCGGGACTAACATTTGCTCCTGATTCTGTAAATAGTGGCTTGGCGCGTTTGCAGCAACTATCTTTAGTGAATCTAAATTCAGAGACTAAGCGATATGAGATGTTGTCTCTGACTCGTGAGTATGCTTTAGCAGAGTTAGCTGCTTACCCAGATTTTGAGAAAGAAGCACGGAGGCGCTGGGTGAAATGGTATTTAGACTTTGCCTACAGTTATGCTGGAGAAGATTGGGAAAAGTGGATACATTACGACAGGATAGAGGAAGAAGAAGGAAATCTGCGGGCAGTACTTTATTGGTGTAAAGACCAAGACCATTATGAAGAAGTTAGAAGTTTATGGCTGCTCTTGAACCACTACGCAAATCTCTACGCTTATTGGGACGATCGCCTCGATTGGTTGCAATGGCTCATAGAACAATCAGAACGCCGTGGTGAATGGTCTTCTTTAGTAAAATTTATGATTCGCAAAACCTGGTTGCTGATTCGGGAGTGTTCAGAGCAAAGTTTGAAAGAAGCAGACGAAATGTTGCGACGTGCATGGGTTTTACGCGACCATGCAGACTTATGCGTTCAAGCTGACTTGGCTGAGAATCTCGCTAGGCTACGAATCAGAGAACAAAATTATCCAGATGCGCGTACATGGCTGGATATAGAACAGAAGTTGGTGACTCAGGCTAATCTAGAGGAGCAAAAGCACATCCGTCATTATATTCCTGTTCTTTATCATCGGGCGATTATCTTTTATCAAGAACATAAATATTTAGAAGCTAAGATGCTTTTTCAAGAGGTGATGAAAAGTGCAGAAAAAATTAATTGGCATCGGGTGATTAATTCTGCTCAAAATTGGCTAGCTGATTTGGCAATTGAACAAGGCGATCGCGATGAAGCCCAAAAGCTATTAATTCAGGGCATAACTGTCGCCGAAAGCAGTAACAATAAGCGGCGTTTAGCTCGCTATCAACGCTCTCTTGCCCGCTGGGAAAAAAAATGGGGGAGTGCAGAGAAAGCTTACCAATTGTCAACTAAGGCGATTAATGGTTTTAAGCACTTGGGAATGACACGGGATGTCGAGGAGATGCAAAATTTACTTGATTAACTTTAATTTTTGACAATTATGAAAGTCGCGATCGCTCAATTCATAACTAAAATTACTGAGTCTTTCATCTCAATTTTTTAGGGCTGCGATCGCCGTTTATTTTGTATCTAATTGCTAGAAAATCGACAGTCTGCTACTTGTATGAGCGTTTTCATCCCACTTTGTCCACCCAAAGACAGTAGATGAAGTTTTAACTAAATAACTATAAGGGATGAAATAGCTCTGCTTTCCAAACAGTTAAAAAGGAACAGATTTTTATGACATTTGATTACGACTTGTTTGTCATTGGTGCTGGGCCTGGGGGATTGGCAGCAGCTAAAAAAGCAGCAAGTTATGGCGTGCGTGTCGCCGTAGCTGAACAAGAAGCCCCCGGTGGTACTTGTGTGAATCGCGGTTGTATTCCCAAAAAACTAATTGTCTACGCTGCTGACTTCGCCCTACAAAATCAAATGGCGTACAGTTACGGATGGAGTGAGTGTCAAGCACACTTTGACTGGACAATATTTATTAAGTCAGTACACCAGCATATTGACAGCATTAACCACTCCTATATTCAGCAGTTGCACGAAGCTGGAATTGATCTAATCAGTGAACATGCAACTTTTGTTGATGCTCATACTATCAACATTGATGGGCGCAAAGTTACAGCAGACAAAATTTTAATTGCTGTGGGAGGCCAACCCGTCAAGCCAGACATTCCAGGTATAGAATACGCCATCACATCCCGCCAGATGTTTCACTTACCCTATCTGCCAAAACGGTTGGCAATTATTGGCGGTGGCTACATTGGCACAGAATTTTCTAGCATGATGCACGCTTTCGACTGCGAGGTAACAGTTATCGAAAAAGATGAAATGATTTTATCGGGCTTTGACGATGACATCCGCTCTGCGATGCAACAAGGTTTAAGAAAACGGGGAATTCAGTTTTTCACCAACAGCACTGCTCAAGAAATCAAATACTCAGAAGAGGGTTTGTTGTTAATGATTACTGGTAAGCGCCAAGAGATCATTACAGCAGACACTATCTTAGTAGCCGCAGGTTACACCCCACATACCAAGAATCTCGGTTTAGAGAATGCCAATGTTGAACTTGACAAACAAGGCGCAATCAAAGTAGACGAATACAGCCGCACTACCCAAGAAAACATTTTTGCTGTGGGTGACTGTACCAGCCGCTTGCAATTGACACCAGTTGCTAAAGCTGAAGGTAAAGCCTTTGCCGATACAGTTTTTGGCAATAAGCCACAAAAACTGAATTATGATTATGTACCATCTGCTGTTTTTTGCCGTCCAGAAGCAGCAAGCGTGGGGATGACAGAGGCAAAGGCGCGAGAAAAATTTGGTGAATCTGTCAAATGCTACTGCACTCAATTTCAACCGCTGTTATCTCAGATGACTAAACAGGATGAGCAAACAACGATAAAGTTAGTGGTAGACGGCAATTCTGGGCAAGTTTTGGGCGCTCACATGGTGGGTGAACACGCAGCGGATATCATTCAAAGTTTGGGTGTGGCAATTCGTAAAGGTATCACCAAAGAAGACATAGATGAAACAATAGGTATTCATCCTACAGCAGGAGAAGAGTTCCTATCGTTAAGTTAAATTAGGTTCAGGACTGACAATTCGGAGAGTTAAAAGTACTTGGGTAAAAAGCCTAAAAAATTTACCGATTTTTGGGCTTTTTACCTTTGGATCTTAATGGGTTTATGGTTAAAAAATTGGCTTTTTAACCACCAAGGCACAGAGACACAAAGAGAAATACATTCTTGACTTTACACAGCGAAGTGGAGTGGTTGGCGTATCCTAAGATCCTCCTGGCCAAGGTTTAGTGGGAGCTTCGGAATCGTCTAAAAATAAAGATGAGTTGTCTTGTAATATAGAGTTTCTATTTTGAGATACTAACTTGTCCAGCGCTTCAAGGGCTTCTGATGCAGACTGATATCGCTGTTTAAAGTCATCTTGCACCATTGTACTGAGAATCTCAGCCAAGGAGTTGCTTACCTGGGCCTTGTCGCTCCACCTTAACTCACCATAAGCATCTCTATCTAGCTCATGAGGAGCTATACCAGTCAAGGCTTTAATTCCAATCATGCCGACTGCATAGATGTCACTACTATACTGGGGACGCCCAAAACATTGCTCGCTTGGTGCATAACCTTGAGTCCCAATGCCAATGGTAAAGGGGGTTTGCTCTTGACTATCAAGCTGATTTGCGATGACTTCTTTGACAGCACCAAAATCAATTAATACCAGTTTGCTGTCTGAGTGTCGCCGAATAATATTACCAGGTTTAATATCCCGGTGAATCACATCGTTCTCATGGACAAATGTTAATGTTTGCAATAAATCCTTAACAATTTCGATTACTACTGTTTCCAAAAGGGGTTTGTCTGATAGCAGTTCTTGATTCAGAGGATGACCAATTACATACTCTTGAACTAAGTAGAATTCTTCGTCTTGCTCAAAATAAGCCAAAAGCTGAGGAATTTGGTTGTGTGTTCCCAGTTTTTCTAGTGTTTGCGCCTCGGAGTTAAATAAACGTCTAGCAAGTTGCAACCCTTCTGATTTGGTGCTGACTGGTTTTAGCTGTTTGACAACACATCGCGGGTAGCCAGGACGTTGGATGTCTTCAGCAATGTAGGTTTCACTGAATCCACCTGAACCGAGAACTTTCACAATTTTGTAGCGTCCAGCGAGTACTTTTCCTGATACAGCTAAATCTCGCTGCTGGAGTAAATCTTGTAAATCATTTTGCTGGCTAATAATCTCTTGGACAACAGGGGAAGATTTATATCTTTGAAAAATATCGATTAATTGGCGCGTTCTGAGCTTATCCCTAGCTACTTCAGTTCCCAGGTAGGAAAGTCCGCTCATGGCGATCGCAAGCATTGGTATAGTAGTGGGAAAAATTAACTGACCATAGATAAATAACACATAGCTGATTCCTCCCCAAATACTAGCCAAGGCAATGCTATACAGCAATCTATTAATGCCGCGCTTGCTTCTAGTAATGAGCAAAATTGTACCGCTAACCAGAACTAGTACAAACAAACCCCGCAGTAGTGGACTTTTAATTGCAACGGTGAGCGCTTTACCTGTTATTAAAGTTGCGATCGCATTGGCATGTATTTCCACTCCAGACATCCGCTCAGTGCTGTTGGTTGCAGTTGCATGATAATCATTGCTTAACTTATCTGTCGAACCAATCAGAACAATCTTATCTTTGAAAACCTTTCCCTGCTGCAAATAATTATTCCAGTTTTCCGGCTCGAATACGTACCAAAAAGGAATAGGTTCAAATGTACCTGCACGTCCCCAAAAATAAATGCGATCGCCTTTTGGTTGAGGATATTTCACTTGAGCGGCCCTTAGTACTGCTTCATCAAATGAGGGTAGTTTCGCCGTTAACAAATTATTTTCAGCTAACAATTTGGGAAATTCGCTTGCTAGTCGGTGAACCTTACCATCAACCTCTATGGGAAAGTTAGCTGAACCAATGGATACTGAACCTGTACGAAAAATTTGTTGCGGCTGTGTCAGTTGCATGAACGGCCCTTGGTGCGTTTCAAAATTTTCGTAGAGTGCTGCTAAGGTGACTTTGCTACCATATTTTTGCAATACTGTCTGGAGTTGGCGATCGTCGGCGACTCCGTAGCTACTTGGTGTGTCAAAAACGACATCTATCGCTACAGAGCGTACACCAGCCTTAATTAACTTTGAAATCACCTGGGCGTATGCAGCACGTTTATAGGGAAAAGATTTCAGTGTTTCTAAGTAGGCATACTGTTGCGTATCTGTTTTATAGTACTGTTCGGGGACTGAGATTGACTGATCATCTATAGCTAAAATTACAATATCTTCTGGAGGCACAATCGGGCCGCGCAGTTGAAAAAAAGTGGAAAGTGCTTGATTTTCCATTAATTGAACCAAGCCTAAATTAGAAGCACTCAGCAGTGCTGCCCCCATTGTTAAAGTACCAGCAAGTAGATGACCTAGACGAGCCATCAGCTTGGACTGGCGTGCTGATACCGTCGAAGTTGCTTTTGTAGGTTTACTTAAAAGTCTATTGGCAGCAGAGACATATTTTTTGGTTAATGTAGATGTAGGTTCTTCTGCCATATGGTGCTACTGATTGATTTAGGTACAACACTTTTATTTATTTAGTCCCTGTTTGAAAGCAATCACGTTGAAATAAGACTTAAATGAAAAACTTATATATTTGTAAATTATCCTTTCTTCCTCAACAAACTTGTGTAGGTACTAGCCCTCAAGAGATTTCAACTCAAGTACTGTCTAACTTATTTTATTTTTCTGAGTGAGTTCTAATTTGTGATTATTCCACAGATTCACCAGCTAGAGATACTTCGCCTCTGTACTTGGTTGCAGCAAAATTTTACTCTACCGTAGCCAACAGGTACAACCCAAACTACGAGGTTTACCAGAAGGTGTTCCAAGGGCGGATTCTGTCTCTAGTGCAATGTTGGTGTTCTCTATAAAGCGAGCCTTCTATTGACAGCAAAGTTTATATATAGGCATCAACTTATATTCTACCTTGAGCCTATGCTATACCTCTTTAGGAGTAAACTTTAGTGTTATACAGCAAAGAATGCTGTTGCTCAGTCTATTTTATTGGTAGATTTTGATCACAGGGTAGCTCTTGTAGTGCCGGAGGTGAAAAAGGTTTAGCGCCCAGGATCTCAACTTCAATGTTTTAGCCGATTTTATGCTTTGAAAGCTGTAACATAAAAGCTATAGATGAAGAGTCACTTTATAGATATTAGCAAACTTGTCATTTGAGAATTGCTATAATCTATTGTTCCATCTAAATTCTTTTCTATTATTAGGTGTAAATTTCTATGGGTTCTCCAATGAATCGTCTGTCTATTTTTGTAGATGGAAACAATATGTTCTATGCTCAACAAAAAAATGGTTGGTTTTTCGACCCGCGGCGAGTCTTAGAATACTTCAAATACGAACAACCAGACACAGCCTTAATTAATGCATTCTGGTACACTGGTTTAAAAGATCCACAAGATCAACGAGGTTTCAGAGATGCTCTAATTAGTCTGGGATATACAGTACGAACTAAAATTCTTAAAGAATACTACGATGATTCATCTGGTCGTTACTCGCAAAAAGCTAATTTAGATATTGAAATTGTTGTAGATATGTTTAATACAGTAGAGCAGTATGACCGGGTAGTATTATTTAGTGGCGATGGAGATTTTGAAAGGGCAATTGAATTATTACGAGGAAAAAATACTTATATTACAGTAGTATCTACAGAAGGGATGATAGCTAGAGAATTGCGTAATGCTACGGACAGATATATAGATTTAAATGATATCAGAGATCAAATAGAAAAAACAGAAGGTTAATCATCTTAACAATTATTTACAAACGTAAGAGTAAAATAAAAACCAAGGTTGAAGATATTTTGAGCTACAAGTAAACATTAAACAGCAAAGTGCAAATGGCAAACAAAACAGAGCGAATCATCATTTTTGATACTACACTTCGAGATGGAGAACAGTGTCCAGGAGCAACTTTAAATATAGACGAAAAGTTAGTTATAGCTAAGCAACTAGCTCGTCTGGGTGTGGATGTAATTGAGGCAGGCTTTGCCTTTGCTAGTCCTGGAGATTTTGAGGCAGTTAGCAAGATTGCCCAAATTGTGGGAACAGAAAATGGGCCTATAATTTGTAGTTTGGCAAGAGCAATTAAAGCAGATATTGAAGCTGCGGCAGAAGCATTAAAACCAGCAGTTAAAGGGAGAATTCATACATTTATTTCTACTTCTGATATTCATTTAGAGTATCAACTGCGTAAGTCACGAGCAGAAGTATTAGCGATCGCCGAAGAAATGGTAGCTTATGCCAAGTCCTTCATGGCAGATGTAGAATTTTCTCCGATGGATGCTGCTCGTTCCGATCCAGAATTTCTTTACCAAGTATTAGAGCGAACAATCGCTGCTGGTGCAACAACAGTTAATATTCCTGATACTGTGGGTTACATTACTCCCAGCGAATTTGGAGCAATAATTAAGGGCATTAAAGAAAATGTCCCTAACATCGACCAAGCGATTATTTCTGTTCACGGTCATAATGATTTAGGCTTGGCAGTTGCTAACTTCTTAGAAGCTGTAAAAAATGGTGCGCGGCAACTAGAATGCACAATTAATGGTATTGGTGAACGAGCAGGAAATGCCGCACTAGAAGAGTTAGTGATGGCGTTACATGTCCGGCGGCAATATTTTAACTTTTATTTTGGAAGACCAGCAGAATCTCAAGAACCCCTGACAAATATTGATACCCGTGAGATTTATAGAACCTCGCGCCTAGTTTCCAATTTGACGGGAATGTTAGTGCAACCAAATAAAGCAGTAGTCGGGGCAAATGCTTTTGCCCATGAGTCTGGTATCCACCAAGATGGTGTGTTAAAAAATCGGCTCACCTATGAAATTATGGATGCCCAATTGATTGGTTTAACAGACAATCAAATAGTTTTGGGCAAACATTCAGGTAGAAACGCTTTCCGTACCCGCTTGAAAGAATTGGGCTTTGATCTATCGGAAACCGAATTAAATAAAGCATTCGTCAAATTTAAAGAAGTAGCAGATAAAAAGAAAGAAATTTCTGATCGGGATTTGGAAGCGATCGTTAATGATGAAATCCAACAAGCACCCGATTTATTCCGTGTTGAACTGGTGCAAGTTTCCTGCGGAAGTAACGCCCGTCCCACTGCTACAGTTACCCTCCGCACCCCAGAAGGTGAAGAATTAACTGATGCTGCAATTGGTACTGGCCCAGTAGATGCAGTTTACAAGGCTATCAACCGTGTGGTGAATGTACCTAACCAGTTGATTGAGTTTTCTGTGCAGTCAGTAACAGCTGGTATCGATGCTATTGGGGAAGTAACTATCCGTTTACGACATGAATCTAGAGTATTTTCTGGTCATGCGGCGAACACAGATATTATCGTTGCTTCTGCACAAGCTTATGTAAATGCGCTTAATCGGCTTTATGCATCTTTGCAAACTCAAGAAAAGCCAGAGGAAGTATCTGCACACAAAGTCTGAAATCGTACCTGTCGCCCATAAGAAAAGTACCTCACCTGATTTTTAGCATCAGCTAAAAAAACTCTCTCTCTAAGTTGAAAATACTTTGTGTCTTTGTGCCTTAGTGGTAAAAAATTTTGAACCACAGAGACACCAAGACACAAAGATAAAAACGGTTTTCATTCTTTATAGTGTACGCAGTTCATGACGGCTACTTAGGGGAAAAGTTAAGTGTGAGTTCAGAAAAACATATCACTATTAGAGAAGCCACCATCAAAGAAGACTCACTGATTGCAGAACACTTTTACCAACTGTGGCTAGATATTGGTGTTCATGAGAGTAATATCCAGCTTGAGTGGCAGAATATTACACTTAAATTTATAGCTGAAGCGCGTCGGGATTTGTTTTACAAAGCTTTTGTTGCAGAGATTGATAATGTAGTTGTAGGTTCTGTAAGTTGTCAACTGTTTGCAGGTTTATACCCGAATGTTTTCAACAATGAATATCGCAAATTTGGATATATTTGGTGTGTTTACGTTGAACAATCTTACCGCAGACAAGGCATTGCTAAACATCTAACTAATAAAGCAATTGAATATTTAAAAGTTATCGGTTGCACGCGAGTGGTTCTTAACGCCTCGCCATTGGGTAAACCAGTTTACTCCAGCCTCGGTTTTTCTGAAGGGAATCTAATGCAATTAGATTTGATTTAAGTACAGCAATTTTTTTGCCTTTTAGTGATGTGTGAGCAACCTAAATTGGTCAGCAGAATTGTTTGCAAACTCAAAAGCTGCTAAATTATTCCAACTTCTTTGTGTGTAAAAATTTTTCAAATCTCTGTTCACAATTTAGATAGGATAACTGTAAGTGTGCATGTGTGGCTGCTCATATTCGGATTTGTGTAAAAAGTCAAGTCTATTGAGTTAAGTATGAATATTTTTTACTTTTTAGATTTTCTGATTTATTTAATATCCAGAAAACTTTATTATAAAAAACGATGTTTATAATCAGTCAACTTGTATGAGTAGCGAGAAAGATACAGAATTGCCACTCTGGGTACAAGATAGAGATATAGTAATTTCTCATGATGAAGCAGTACAGTGGCGAGAAGGAAGACGTCCTGATTATTCTTACACCAATGCATTTCTTCATCAAGAGAGTAAATTTCAACATCCAGAAGGTTCTTTAGAAGCGATCGCCCAAAATTTAGTCCGAACTTTTGAGATGGAAGCTTCTCATAAAACTAATCCTCAACAATGGCTTTCGATTGTTACTGATAAGTTTAAGATGAGTAGCAATGGGGGACAACAATACACTGCTCAAGATGTCGCAGTAGAAGGTACTTATAACTTGTTTCTAGGTGAAAGTGAGCAGTATAGTTCCAAATCTGAAACCTTTGAATCTTCATTTGAACTTTTTCATAATGCCTTTTCTAATGGATTTCTTTGGGAATTAACAGAAGTTCTCTCAGGGCCACCTAATGTTACCTTTAAGTGGCGACATTGGGGAACATTTAATGGTTCTTATAAAGATTATGCACCCACAGGAGAAACAATAGAAGTAGTAGGAGTTAGTATTGCTCGTGTAACTGAGGATTTAAAGATTGAGTCTTTAGAGCATTATTTTGATAATAATACCTTTTTGCAAAAACTAACCGCAAGTGGTTGTCCTTTCCATTCCTAAAATTATTATATGGTGGGGGTTATAAACCATTCACCATATTACATCCCTTCTGCTTTGTGCTTTCTTCACCCTAAATTACTTGCGATAACTTACACTTGATAAGTATTGAGATTTAAACGCATCATGATTTTTTCCGGCTCTGTTAAATTTTTAAAACCATAACGGCGATAAAGTCCATGAGCATCTTTTGTGCCTAACAACCATCTTTGAACGTCTTGTAACTCTGGATATTCTAAAATATATTCTACAAACCATTTTCCTAAACCCTGTCCTCGATAAGGCTCCAGAATAAAAACATCTTTTAACAACGCAGAAGTTGCATAATCAGTAATCACTCTTGCAAAACCAACTTGTTGCTCACCTTCATAAAGCCCAAAACATAAAGAGTTTTTTATTGCCTTTTCTACTGTGGCTAATGGTATATTCTCAGCCCAATAGGAAGTTTGTAAAAAATCATGAATCATTTGAATATCTAATTTAGACTTATCACTATTGATATAAAATCTATGTTTTAATTCTTCGTTCATGTGATCGCATATTTTATTTAGTATATTGATATGTAAGAATTAATTTTAATTCATTAGACTTCTTGTAAAAGTCGAGTTTATGAAAATTAAACCACAGATTCAGACAAATTAACACAGCGAAAAGTAAGCGAAGCTCCGGGTAACAGAGCGCAAAACTTTTCAAGACAGCGAAAAGTTCTGCGGAGGGAAACCCTCCCGCAGCGCTGCCTCACCGCTGCGCGTCTACATCTGTGGTTTTAATAAAAAACTAGAATTTCTGCAATATGTTTATTCTTGTAATCAATGGATTGCAACATAGGATGATGAAATTACTGAACCATTAGCTGTAAAGCAAAAGCTATATTCAGTGTTCAAACATATGGGTGCATCTACTATTGATTATGAATCAGCCAACAACAAAATCTTGGCAAGAAGTCCGCGCAGCTTTTAAAAAAATCTGGGGTTATGAAGATTTCCGTTCACCACAGGGAGAAATTATCAGTAGTTTATTAGCACAAAAAGATGCACTGATTATTATGCCTACAGGTGGCGGAAAGTCGATTTGCTTTCAACTTCCTGCACTGCTACAAACAGGATTAACTTTAGTAGTTTCGCCCTTGGTAGCGCTGATGGAGAATCAAGTACAGGAATTACGACAAAGCCACCAAAAAGCCGCACTTTTACATAGTGAATTGCCTTCATTTCAACGTCGTGCAACTCTGCAAGCTTTGGAACGTCAACAGCTAAGATTACTTTATTTATCGCCAGAGACTTTACTGAGTCCACCAGTCTGGGAAAGATTATGTCACCCGGAATTGCAAATTAACGGTTTGATTTTGGATGAAGCTCATTGTTTAGTGCAATGGGGTGATACTTTTCGACCAGCTTATCGCAGATTAGGGGCAGTACGTCCTGCACTACTCAAATCAAAACCATCAGGAACAAAGATTAGCATCGCTGCTTTTACTGCGACTGCTGACCCCTTAGCCCAAAAAATCATTCAAACAGTTTTACAATTACAGCAACCAGAGATTTTTCGCTTGAATCCTTACCGTCCTAATTTGCATCCCAGCGTCCGCACAGCTTGGACACCACAAGGCAGGAAACAACAATTATTAAAATTTATTCAAAATAGACCGCAACAAGCTGGGTTAGTTTATGTTCGCACCCGGCGAGATAGCGAGAATTTAGCCCAATGGTTAGCAGAGATGGGTTATGCAACAGCTAGTTATCATGCGGGATTGGGTGCAGCAGAACGCCGTGCAGTAGAAGCAAGCTGGTTAGGTGGAAAAATGCCCTTTGTGGTCTGTACCTGTGCGTTTGGGATGGGGATAAATAAACCAGATGTGCGTTGGGTAATTCACTTTCACGCACCGCATCTATTATCTGAATATGTGCAAGAAATTGGACGGGCTGGAAGAGATGGTAAACCAGCCGAGGCGCTGACTTTGGTGAGTGAACCGACGGGGTGGTTAGATCCAGAAGATAAGCAAAGACAGCAGTTTTTTCAAGAACAAATGCGATCGCAACAACAAACAGCGCAGCAACTTGTGAAAAAATTACCGAAACAGGGAGAAATCAATGCAGTGACGCGACAATTTCCCGAAGGTGCTACGGCTCTAGCATTACTCCATAGCAGTGGTCAGTTAAACTGGCTTGACCCTTTTCATTACACCATTGCTCAAAAAGCCGGAAATCACCCACCAACACAATTACACGCTGCGAAACAGATGCATCAATACCTGACAACTAAGCAGTGTCGTTGGCAGTTTTTGTTAAACGCCTTTGGTTTTGACAAAGAAGCAGCTAACCTGCGTTGCGGACATTGCGATAATTGCCGTAAATGAGTATCAAAGACTCGTTCACGAGTATCAAAGGTGGATGAACGGAGCTAAAACACTCGTTCACGAGTATCAAAGGTGGATGAACGGAGCTAAAACACTCGTTCACGAGTATCAAAGGTGGATGAACGGAGCTAAAAGCCTCGTTCACGAGTATCAAAGGTGGATGAACGGAGCTAAAGCCTCGTTCACGAGTATCAAAGGTGGATGAACGGAGCTAAAACACTCGTTCACGAGTATCAAAGGTGGATGAACGGAGCTAAAACACTCGTTCACGAGTATCAAAGGTGGATGAACGGAGCTAAAGCCTCGTTCACGAGTATCAATGCTTTATGCTTATTCTCGAATGAGGTTCACCCAATAGGATGAATTGTCATTTTCACCACCAAGTGACAATAGGGTAGTCAAGTAGAAGATGAAAAGAAAATATGTCATCTGCTCAAGCACTCTCCCTACCACCGCTGATTCCGCGCGAAATTCTGTTTGGGAATCCCGAAAAAACTAGCCCACAACTCTCACCTGATGGCAAGTACTTGGCATATATCGCCCCTGATGAGAAAAATGTCTTGCAGGTATGGTTACGAACTATAGGACAAGAAGACGACCAAATACTAACTGCCGACAAAAAGCGGGGTATCCGCATTTTCTTCTGGACTTATAACGCCGACCAGTTGATTTACATGCAAGACTCGGATGGCGACGAGAACTTTCACCTCCACTTGGTTAATATTCACTCCAAGATTGTGCGTGACTTAACGCCATTCCAGGGTGTGAAAGCCGAACTCGTGGAACTGGAACCTAAATTTCCAGATGAAGTGCTGGTAGCGTTGAACTTAAATAATCCCCAAAAGTTTGACGTTTACCGCATCAACTTAAAAAATGGTGCGATTGAGTTCGACACTGACAACCCCGGTAACATTATCAGTTGGACATCTGACGCTGATTTTCAAGTACGTGCAGCAATAGCTAGTACTCCTGATGGTGGTTACGATTTGTTATTACGGGAAACCACAGATAAAGAGTGGGATGTTCTCCGTCACTGGGGACTAGAAGAACAAGGGAATTCTGTTAGCTTCTCGGCTGATGGCAAAACACTTTATATTGAAGGCAGTCATGATGCTAACGCCCAACGTCTGCTAGCTGTTGACTTAGACACTCGTCAAGAAACAGTCATTGCTGAAGATAAACAGTATGATGTCGCGGGGATAATTATCCAGCCATTAACGCGAGTTATCCAAGCAATTTCTTTCTATAAAGACAAACAGGAATGGCAGGTAATCGACCAGAGTATCGCCGCTGATTTTGAGGAACTTGCCAAGGTGCATTCAGGAGAGTTCTTTATAGTTAGCCGTGATTTGGAAGATAAAAACTGGCTGGTAGGTTACAACACTGATGATGGCCCAGTTTATTACTATTCTTACAAGCGAGAAACGAAAACTAGCACTTTCCTCTTTAGTAACCAACCTAAACTTGAAGGGTTGCAGTTAGCATCAATGCAACCAATTAGCTTCGAGGCGCGGGATGGTTTGCCTATCCATGGTTACTTAACAACTCCGGTAGGTATACCTGCCCAGAATCTACCAACAGTATTGCTAGTTCACGGTGGCCCTTGGGTGCGGGATACATGGGGTTTAGATCCAGAAGCGCAATGGCTAGCTAACCGCGGTTACGCTGTGCTGCAAGTTAATTATCGGGGTTCCACTGGCTATGGTAAAGCATTTGTGAATGCTGGCAATCGCGAATGGGCTGGCAAAATGCACGACGACTTAATTGATGCTGTTAACTGGTTAGTGCAACAAGGTATTTCTGATCCGCAAAAGATTGTGATTATGGGCGGTTCTTATGGCGGTTACGCCACCTTGGTGGGATTGACTTTTACACCAGAAGTTTTTGCTGCTGGTATAGATATTGTGGGGCCAAGTAGCTTGATTACTCTGATAGAAACTATACCGCCTTATTGGGAACCACTCAAAGCAATGCTTTATCACCGTGTTGGTAATTTAGAGACAGAATCAGAGTTTCTAAAATCGCGATCGCCTTTATTTTTCGCTGACCGGATTCAAAAACCTTTGCTCATTGGTCAAGGCGCGAACGATCCACGCGTGAAACAGTCAGAAAGTGATCAAATTGTTACAGCAATGCAACAAGCTGGTTTGCCAGTGCAATATGTACTTTACCCCGACGAAGGACATGGCTTTGCTAGACCAGAAAATCGCTTGCATTTCTTTGCGATCGCAGAAGAATTTCTTGCCAAATACTTAGGTGGGAGATTTGAACCTTTGGGAGATATCCCCGGTCATTCAGGACTAGTTAAATAAAGTTTCAAAAGGGTGGTTAGTGTAATTCACTGACCACCTGAATATTGTTAATTTGAAACGATTCATGCATACAACAACTGATTCCTAATTTCATCAGCGGTTAGTGTGCTTACTAGAATACCAATCCGTTGCGCCACTTCATAAGCGTTTTTCTGAGGCACGACGATAATCCCAAAATGTTCTCTATTCTCCTCTATATATTGGAGATGCAACCGCTCAAAATTGACACAGTTATGTGTCAGAATACATCTGCCTACAGAAGTTGCGAATTCAAGTTGCTCACGGTCAGTTTTGCCGAGGGTTGTTTGTTCAGGAACAGTTGTGATATCCAAACCGCGTGATCGCAACAGTGTAGCAACCAACGCTGACATATCCTCATCGTTGTAAAGTGCAGCAAAAACCGTCACGATGTGCCCAATATAGCTTTTACAGATGGATGTATTAATTCATCGGGTACTCGGTTTCGCTCAATGTATTCATTAATCTCTGCTTGATGATCGAGATAAAAACTCAAGGCATCAAACACTTGTGCCAGCGTAAGATGTGGCAAATGGTTCAGGATTTCTTCTGGCATAATCCCCAATCGCCACAAACCGACAATGGCACGAACAGATGTCCGAGTACCTATAATAATTGGCTCTCCGCTCAAAATTTCAGGGTTACGGGTAACGTAGCGCGAGGAGGTTTCAGCAAACATAGAACGAATCACTCAGCAAAACTGGCGTTGACTTTAGTTTAGCAGTATTTTTACTTAACAGTTTTACACAAAAGTATAAAACTTCAGTAATAATCATGGTGTTTAATTTTTAAATTTATGTGACATTAGTTTTGAAAGGTTTTAACCTTTTTCATAGTAGCTAATTATTTACAATTTATTGTATCAACTATTATGAAAAAACCTTTTCAAAAATTATTAGAAGTTAAAAAAGCGGCATCTGATGAAATAAACAGACTGTTGCCAAGTGATGAAGGAGAAAGATGTATGCTTGAGTTAGTTCTCGAAAATACAGAAGTGAACATTTCATTACTTAAAGATATGATATAACTTTTAATAAAAATCTAAAATATTAACGTACCAGGATTTATCCTGGTTTTTTTAACTTCCCCATTCTCCCCTCAATTTCCTTCAAGCCCTCCCGTCAATTCTTACCCCAATATCCTGTCAAGACTCCAGATGCTGCTACAGCAAACCGTGGTAAGGGAGAATGCTGGACATTGTGAGAAGGGAGTAAGGAGGCAACCATTCACTCCCCTAAATATCAACGAAAAATCAAGGATTTAGGCAATTTTCTTGAGGAATGAATAACTACATTTACTCAATTAATAAAAATATTTTTATTTATAAAATATGGAAATTTATAACTTGCTTGAAATGGTTAAGTATTCAACCAATTATCTTGATTATATATTAATTATTATTTTTATTGCTAATATTATTTTAATATTTACATGGATGTTTATAATTTTTATACTACCTATCTTAAAAATAATTGAATTAAAGAATGGAAAAGAACCTTTTTTAAATCGGAATCTTGCATTATTTATATTTTTATTATCATTTTCAATTTCCTTAAAAGACCATTTTAAACGAACCCTTATTTATGCTCCTTCATTAGACCCATATTCTGTCAAAGTTTATCCTAATGACATATTTAATGTAATTAGATTATCGCTCCAGTATGATAATTCGTTATTTATAGTCAGTATTCTATTTAATATTTTTGTTTTTATATTGATATATAGGATGAAGTTTTTTAGGAAAAATAATATAAATATTTTTTGGCTTTTAATATTTTTCTTATCAAGTTTTGTAACTGTACCTTTTTCTATTATTGGCCTTAAAGTAGAACACGCAAAAGGTGATATCTTATCAAACGAAACTATTGATGAAATAACAGAAATAAGAGAAAAATGGTTTTGTAATCAAGTATTTAGTTCAGAACACCTTTTTCCAGCAAAGTCATTAGGTGAATGTCGAAGTACTCAAGGATAATGTGATCAAATAAAACGATTAAATCTATCTAATTCATCAATAGATCCCACCAGATTAAGCAAAGGAAAATTTGAATGTGAGGATAAAGGTTGGTAATAAAAAGTAACTCATTATTGTTACCCACTGCTGATTGCCTGCCCACTTTCAGCTCGTTGAGCGTACGATTGCACTTAACGGGGCAGATATAACCAATATCTTGCCAGAAAACTGCCCTATCGCCTCTCTCAAATCACTTCATCTGTCTGCCAAAAAGAAATTTGGGGTTAGTCCTCTAATTATCTGACTTAGCAGAGCTTGGTGTAATGCTTTCTCCGGCTTTAAGTACTTGCTCTGCGGTTAGCTGTAATTCTGGGAAGATAGTAGAAGCGCTCGCTGTGTTTCCTGCGAAGACAGTTTCTTCATAAAGCCCATCAACTAATGTTAATACAGTAACCTTGTTCGTTTGCGGGTCAACAATCCAATATTCAGCAATTCCCCTAGCAGCATACTCAGAACGTTTATAGCGGTAGTCCCGGTCTTCATTAGCTTTGCCAGGAGAAACGACTTCGATAACCAGCGCTGGAGGTGGCATATCCAGGGTAATTGTGGATCTTGTTGAGCCTTGTAAGGCTGTTGCTAATTCATCTGTCAGCACAACTAAGTCGGGAACGCGAGTTGTCGCACGAGAACCACCGACGACAATTTCAGCTTTGTTACTCAACTGATTGATTGGGACAAACTTAAGCAAATTTACTAGCAAAAACAGAGATATCTGAACATTTTTTGGGCTTTCAGGTGGCATTGCAACTAATTCCCCTGCCACCAGTTCATACTGGCTATCAGTGCCATCGTCATACTTCAAATATTCCTCAAGCGTTAGACGTTTGCCAGTGATTGCAGTCATATCGCGTAAAGGGGAGTTGCGTACTGAATAGTTTACTTCAATCTGGTAAAATCTCGTTGACTTCTGAAACTGACAAATCCACTGTTTTTGCTAAGATATACTCTGCCAATGCCTGATTAATTAGCACTTGATACCCCTGCTCACCTGCCTTGGCCTTGAAGTATTCCACAATGAAAGCATCTAGGAGGATATCGACACGCTGTTGACCCCGTTCAACAGGTTTTCCCCCAACCCGCAGCACTGCTTGTTTCATTTGTTCTTCACTCACTTCTGGAATGTCAGAAAGATCAATGTCCTCATCTTGCATTGCATCAATCCTCTGCCAATCAGTTTGAGAGGCTTTGAAAAAAAATGATTTGCTCACGTTTAGTTCCCTCCCTCATCGAAATTACACGAATTTCATCCCCAACTTCTGTATGGGCAATCACTACCACTCGCCTACGTAATAGTTCCAGTGTAATAAAGCGCTGTTCTCCATAAGCATAGCGCTCATCTTCAAACGTGAATGTTGCACCTTCAAAAACCTGGGAAGCATCCACGAAATCAAACCCGTGTTTGCCCAAATTTAATTGCCGCTTATTTTCATCCCAAGTGAACCGCATCAGCCAATTATATTTAGAACCACAGATAATACAATTCCTAATTTCTATTAAGAAAGTAAAATTTAATTTGGCAAGCCAGATTAAATATGTAGCCTTCTTTTTAAGAATTGATATTATTAATCGGTATTTATCTGTGGTTCCATTTTCATCCAATAGATTTTTGCAAGAGATTTAGTAAATGCCTGATTATTTAAAGCGATCGCTTCCTTAAAATTGCTGCAAAAACCGCAAATCGCTAGCATACAACCGACGAATATCATCAATTTGGTGTAACACCATTGCAAAGCGTTCTACACCAAAACCGGCGGCAAACCCGGTATAAACTTCTGGGTCATAACCCACAGATTTAAGTACATTTGGATCGACCATACCGCAACCCATCACCTCCAACCAACGCCCATTCCACTGCAAATCAACCTCAGCCGAGGGTTCAGTAAAGGGGAAATAACTGGCACGGAAACGAATAGGCAAATCGCCAAATATTGCTTGTAAAAATACCTTAATTGTGCCTTTGAGGTCGGTAAAAGTTAATCCCTCGTCAATTGCTAAAAGTTCTATTTGATGGAAAACCGCTGAGTGAGTGGCGTCTACATTATCTCGCCGATAAACTCGCCCTGGAGCAACAACCCGGATGGGTGGCTCCTCTCTTTCCATGTAGCGAATTTGAACTGATGAAGTATGAGTACGTAGGAGATTACCATCTGGCAGGTAGAAAGTATCCTGCATATCACGGGCGGGGTGGTCAGGCGGGGTATTGAGAGCCTCGAAATTATAATAATCTGTTTCCATTTCTGGCCCTTGAGCTACCGTATAGCCCATACCGACAAAGATATCTAGCGCCCGGTCAATAATGCCATTGAGGGGATGGATGCGACCTTGAGGGCGGTAAATGCCTGGCATAGTCACATCTAAAGTTTCAGCTTCTAGCTGTGCTTCGATTTGCGCGGCTTCTAGGGCGGCGCGTTGCTGGTCTAAACTAGTTTGCAGGGACTCTTTGACTGTGTTGGCGATCGCTCCAATTTTCGGTCGTTCCTCTGCGCTCATCTGCCCCATACTTCGCAAAAGTGCCCCTAGTTGCCCCTTTTTACCCAGATAGCTAACTCTGAGTTCTTCTAGGCGTTCTAGGGTATCGGCGGCTGCGATCGCTTGTTCTCCTTCTTGCCGCAGTGCTAAAAGTTGAGCTTCTAAATTGCTAGTCATTGGTTAATTAGTCATTAGTCATTAGTCATTAGTCATTAGTCTATAGTCCCAAGCTCAAGACTGCTCAACAAATCACCTGAGCATTGTGCCATTGCTGAAATCAAAGGTAAGAGTCAAAGCTAGATTTATGTTTACCAGTTTAGAGTTAATTGAATGTAGATATATTTTTTGTTCTATTGTGACCTTTGACATTGACAAATGAGCAATGACCAATCAAAAAGAAATAAGTCTGTAACAAGATCCCGCAGGGAACGCCTAAAGTCGAACTGGCAAACAGAACTTTAAAGACAAATGACCAATAACTAATGACTGATGACTATGAAATTACTGATTAGCAATGATGATGGTATTTCTGCCCTAGGTATTCGTACTCTAGCTAACTGCTTGGCAGAAGCAGGTCATGATGTGAACGTAGTTTGCCCAGATCGAGAGCGATCGGCAACTGGACATGGACTAACCATGCACCAGCCCATTCGCGCCGAAATTGTCGATGCACTTTTTCATCCTGCTGTCAATGCCTGGGCTTGTGATGGCACTCCTTCGGATTGTGTGAAATTGGCACTGTGGGCTTTGCTAGAGTCTCCCCCCGACTTAGTTCTTTCTGGCATTAATCAAGGTGCGAATTTAGGAACGGAAATTCTTTATTCTGGTACCGTTTCTGCGGCAATGGAAGGTTTAATTGAAGGCATTCCCAGTGTGGCGCTGAGTCTTACCAGTCACACCTCTAAGGACTTTCAACCTGCGGCTAATTTTGCCAGAATTTTAGTGGAGCAATTAGCACAAAAGCCTTTACCAGATTTGATGTTGCTCAACGTTAATATTCCCGCTGTGAAGTGGGAAGAAATTGCCGGAGCCACTCTTACCCGTCAGGGAGTGCGACGCTATATTGATGTATTTGATAAGCGAGTTGATCCCCGTGGAAAAACGTACTACTGGTTAACCGGAGAAGTAATCGAAGATGTGGAACCTCCATCAGGATTAAACTTGCCTCAAAACATACCCCTGGATGTACATGTTGTCCGTAAAAACCACATCAGTATAACGCCTTTACAATACAATCTCACCTACGCAACCGGACTGGATAAATTATCTCAGTGGGAATTTGGATTTCCTTGAATCATTTTATCTACGGGTAGCTATTTGAAGTTAACCAAATGCATTACAGGAAAATGTAGGCTATAAAGTAGGAGCACTCTTGAGATAACCGATATACATACGCAAACACAACTTGAAAATTGTGCTTTGTAGTACCTTATCCACTTCACAAAATCAGCTGTAAACAGAGTATGCTGTTTTACCAATAAATCACCCTCTGCTAAAAGCAGTGAGACAGCATAAACTTAGACAAAACAAGTGACAATTTTTTCGATTTATCGCCCGCTCAGTCCAGCAAGCCAACACCCATGTCTAGGATAGAGAAACAATTTACTGTGCAATTTTGGGGCGTTCGCGGTAGCATCCCCAGTCCAGGGCCACACACCGTCCGTTATGGCGGTAATACCCCTTGCGTTGAGATGCAAGTGGGCGGTAAACGCTTAATCTTCGATGCTGGTACAGGATTGCATGTTTTGGGGCAATCTTTGTTGCGCCAAATGCCAATAGAAGCTCATATATTTTTCACCCACTCGCATTGGGATCACATGCAGGGTTTTCCCTTTTTTAGTCCAGGATTTGTCAAAGGGAATAACTTTCATATCTATGGCGCGATCGCTCCCGATGGTTCCACCATAGAACAGCGGTTGAATGACCAAATGCTCCACCCAAATTTTCCCGTACCCTTGCAGATTATGCAAGCCAATTTAAATTTTCATGACATTCAATCAGGGCAACCAATATACATTGATGACATTACCGTAGAAACATCACCTTTAAACCATCCGGGTGAAGCTGTAGGATACCGAGTCAATTGGTTTGGTGGTGCTGCGGTTTACATTACTGATACTGAACATTACCCTGATCGACTGGATGAAAATGTGCTGTGGTTATCTCGTAATGCCGACATTTTGATCTACGATTCCACCTATACTGATGACGAATACCATAGTCCAAAATCTCCAAAAATTGGCTGGGGACATTCTACTTGGCAAGAAGCTGTAAAAATAGCAGAAGCAGCTAACGTCAAAACTTTAGTGATTTATCATCACGACCCTGCACACAATGACGATTTTTTAGATTGTGTAGGGGAACAAGCCGCGGCGAAATTTTCTGGTGCAATTATGGCACGTGAAGGAATGGTACTCCAGGTTCCCATCTCAGTTCCCTTATCAGAATCTTTTCCTGTCAGCAAGTTTTCTGGCTAAAGGTTGCGGTCGAAGCAATTGTAGATTTTAGATTAGATTGGTGATCAAGAGCTTTCAGCACGAGATCTGTCCTCCTCAAGGCGGTTTACCATAGAGTAGCTTCCTGCTGATAGCTAAAATAAACCTAAAATCCAGAATCCACGTGCTAAATCTGTCTCAAAATGGGTGTTCTGTGTGGGTTGCTTCTTCGACTGAACTGGCTCTAACACCAACCGCTGTTGCTCTTGGCAAGTTTGACGGTGTCCATCTTGGTCATCAAAGAGTAATTCAACCAGTTTTGCAGCAAGCAAGGAGACAAGAAACAGAGGAGGAAAAGGAAACAGAGGGAGAAGGGGAAATTGAAAGAGAAAGAAATTCTTCATTCCCGCCATCCTCTCATCCCCCCATTCCCTCCTCTTCTGCACCCCTAGTATCACCAAACGAACGTGTATACTCGACAGTTGTCACCTTTCATCCCCATCCACAGGAGTTTTTTACCGGACAACCCCGGACTTTGTTAACGCCACTGGATGAAAAAGTCGAACAATTGCGATCGCTTGGGGTAGAACAACTGGTACTGCTGCCTTTTGATAAAGAATTATCTGCTTTAACCCCCGAAGAGTTCGTAGAAAAAATTCTCGTACAACAACTTCGATGTCAGCAAATTAGTATCGGGGAAGATTTTTGTTTTGGTGAAAAACGCAGTGGTACAGCTAAAGATTTGCAATTACTCGCGGCCAAGTACGGTATTCCAGTTACTATCGTTCCCTTGCAAAGTTATACAGATGTATCCCCACAAAGCAGTGATGTTAACATTGCTCAAACACAGCAAGCGCGTATTAGCACTTCACTAATCCGCCAAACACTTGAGCGCGGCGACATTGAAAACGCAAATCTCTTACTAGGACGCCCTTACACCCTAATCGGTGTTGTTGTTCAAGGTCAACAACTGGGCAGAACTATCGGCTTCCCGACTGCCAACCTCCAACTCCCAAAAGAAAAGTTTTTGCCTCGCCAAGGGGTTTATGCTGTCCGCGTTTTCATTCTCGGTGAGCCACCAAATGCTAAACCAATCTTGGGTGTAATGAATATCGGCAACCGCCCAACTGTCAATGGTACTTATTCATCTGCGGAAGTGCATTTGTTTGAGTGGTCTAGTGACTTATATGGCAAAAAGCTGGTTGTGCAACTAGCAAAATTTTTACGACCTGAGCAAAAATTTCCTTCTCTAGAAGCCTTGAAAACACAAATTCAACTTGATTGCATTGCTGCTAAAGAAGTTTTTACAGTAAACAGTTAACAGTAAACAGTTAACAGTCAAGACAAAGCTAATTAGTGGCAGACGCTATCTGGCGAGTTTAAATCCCCCAACTGTTTACTGCTTACTGTTCACTGTTCACTGATTTGAGTGCTGAGTTTTGAAGTGCTGAGTGGGAACAATAAATCGGGTATGGGGCATTGGGGAAAGAGAAAGGGGGAAATGTAAAAATCATCCCTTTACCCTTTAACCTTTTCTCAATGCCCTAGTCTCCAATCCTCAATGCCCAATTCCTAATCCCACAGTGCATGAGAGAAAAAATTGACGCTTTAACACAAAATTTGGCTCGTACTATCGTTGGCAAAACCGAGGCCATACGTTTAGTGCTAGTAGCTCTATTAGGTGGTGGTCATGCTCTACTAGAAGATGTTCCTGGCGTTGGCAAAACCCTACTCGCTAAATCCCTGGCACGCTCTGTGGATGGCAAATTTCAACGGCTACAATGCACCCCCGATTTGCTGCCAACTGACATTACTGGTACTAACATTTGGAACCCAAAGAGTGGCGAATTTACTTTTCTTCCTGGGCCAATATTTGCCAATGTGTTGCTAGCTGACGAAATCAACCGTGCTACACCCCGCACTCAGTCAGCTTTGCTGGAAGTAATGGAAGAGTATCAGGTAACGGTCGATGGTGTTTCTCGTGCAGTTCCCCAGCCATTCTTTGTTATTGCCACCCAAAACCCCATTGAGTATCAAGGTACTTTTCCGCTGCCAGAAGCGCAAATGGATCGATTCATGTTGTCGTTAAGTTTGGGCTATCCTTCAGAAGCAGAAGAACTCCAAATGCTGCAAAGCCTTCAGAAGGGTGTTAAGGTTGCTGATTTACAACCTTGTATTACTTTGGCAGAAGTACAAGAATTACGTGACATCTGTTCTCAGGTAAGAGTCGCAGCCTCTCTGCAACAATACATCCTCGAATTGGTGAGGGCAACACGGCAAGATGAGGAAATCGCTCTTGGCGTTAGTCCGCGCGGCACAGTCGGATTGCAACGGGCTACCCAAGCACTAGCTTTTTTACTAGGACGTGATTACGCCATTCCCGATGATGTAAAATTTCTTGCTCCTCACGTTCTTTGCCATCGAATTATCCCTAGGGGAGGACGCAGTTCTCGAACTGTTGTTGAGCGATTATTGCGATCGCTTCCCATACCTTAATGTCAGAATTAATCTAAATCCTTATCCTGCTTCAATTTGTGCGTGTTAATGTGAACTCGATGACTAATGACCCATTTGCACAACTTGTAGGGCAACAGCAAGCTATAGAATTACTGACTCAGGCTGTTAGACAGAACCGGGTTGCCCTAGCTTACCTATTTGTGGGGCCAGATGGTGTAGGACGGAGTTTAGCGGCACGATGTTTTATAGAGTTGCTATTTTCTAGTTTTGTAAAGACGCAAGTAATTACGTCTTTACAAAACCGTTTACGTCAAGGCAATCACCCAGCTTTGTTATGGGTGCAACCAACATACCAATACCAAGGGCAAAGACTGACAGCAGCCGAAGCCGCAGAAAAGGGGCTGAAGCGCAAAGCACCGCCTGTAATTCGACTAGAGCAAGTTCGTGAAATTACCCAATTTTTAAGTCGTCCGCCGTTGGAAGCACCGAGAAATCTGGTAGTGCTGGAGGAAGCCCAAACAATGGCGGAAGCAGCAGCAAATGCCTTGCTGAAGACTTTAGAAGAACCAGGACAGGCAACATTGATTTTGATTGCACCTACACCTGAGTCTGTGTTACCAACTTTGGTGTCACGTTGTCAACGCATCCCTTTTTATAGCTTAGACACACAGTCTTTAACTCAGGTACTCACTCAAACGGGTCATCAGGAACTTTTGCAGCATCAGACAGTTTTGAGCTTAGCAGCTGGCAGTCCTGGAAGTGCGATCGCATCTTACGAGCAATTACAAGCCATTCCCCCGGAGTTACTTCAAAACCTCACAAAAGCGCCTTCATCGTACCGCAATGCTTTGGAGTTAGCTAAGAAAATTGATCAGGATTTAGATACAGAGGCACAACTATGGTTGGTCGATTATCTCCAACAGTATTACTGGCAACAATGGCATCAGCCCAAGATTATCAATCAATTAGAACAAGCTCGTAAATATCTACTTTTTTACGCCCAGCCACGACTAGTTTGGGAATGTACTCTAATATCATTGTGTCAAATTAATTACTAATTCGTATAATCTAGGACTTACGCACAGGTGACGGAAAAACTAACCGCAGAGGACGCAGCGAGAAGTCTGAGCGGAGCGCAAAGTCTGAGCGGAGGTTTCCTCCGATCAGAACTTTGTAAGAGAGGTTTCCGACGCTCGTTCGCTCTAAGCGTAGCCATGCCGCAGGCTTTACGCTGCGCTATCCGTTGGCGTAGCCCGCCAAGAGCGAAAAGTTCTGCGGAGAGAAGTTGCCATAGCGCAGCGTTAGCGAGTCATCGAGCGTCGGAGGGTTTCACTCCAAGCAAACTTCGCTTAGGGTTTCCCTCTCTTACGAGACGCTAACGCGAACCGCAGGAAACTTTTCAAGACAGGCATCAGAACTTCTCAAGACAGGGGTCACGGAGGAATGAGAGTTTGAGAGGGTTTTTGCGTAAGTCCTATAATCTTTGTTGTGCTAAAGATGGGGTGATAATAAACCACGTTCGCGCGGCGTCTCGCAGAGAAAACACGAAGACACGAAGAAACAAATAAAAGACAAAGGGATTTAAAGTTAGTCTCACCAAGGATTGAAGCTTAAGTGTTTCAAAAACAATTGTCATATAATCAAACTTATTACCTCACCTTAAGGGAGGTATTTTATGAAAGATTGTATGAGCAATAATTTATATCTAAAGAAGGAATTAATCGGCAACTGAATAGCGAGAATAAAGGTAGTTTTACCAAAGCCTTGTATGGGCTTGTAGGTTAATTATTCTGTTACTACTGATACTGAATTTACCTCCGTCTGTGGCGGGGGTCTTTTACTATGAAAAAACACGTTGCTAAGATGTTTTATCAACAAAAATTACGATCATCAGGAGCAATTTTATTTGCCTTTACTGCTACTTATAGCCTCTCAACAGTTTGTTTGATTATTCTGCCTGTACTTGCCCAATCATCAGGTGTTAGTACTTCTTTTCCCGTTCCGCAATCTGTTCCTAGTGGTACAGAAGTGCAGATAAATGGCACAACTAGCATGGAAAAGATTAATCAAGCACTAGCGGAGCGATTTAAAGCGAAGTTTCCTGATACAAACGTTAACATAGCATACGATGGCACAGATGCATCTTTAAAAGCATTGCCGAATGGCAAGATTGATTTGGCTGCAATTGGGCGATCGCTAACGCAAGAAGAGAAAGCGCGAGGGCTTGTAAGCACTCCCGTAACCCGTAATAAGATTGCTGTAATTCTGGGAAAGGACAATCCATATAAGAACAGCCTGACTTCTGAACAGTTTGCCAGAATCTTTCGGGGGGAAATTACCAACTGGTCACAAGTTGGCGGTTCTCCCCAAGCAATTCGTTTGATTGATCGCCCAGAAAACAGTGATTTGCGGCGCTCATTTCAGAATTATCCAGTTTTTAAGACAGCAGCATTTCAAACGGGTGCAAATGCCGTTAGATCAGAAGATAGCACTGAAGCAGTTATTAATAAACTAGGAACAGATGGCATTGGATATGCGATCGCAGATCAAGTAATTAACAATCCTAATGTGCAAATTGTCCCGCTACACAATGTTCTTCCAACAGATCCCCGTTATCCATTTTCCCAGCCTTTGGGATATGCTCACCAAAGACCGATTACAAATCCGGCAGCACAAGCATTTTTAGGCTACGCAACTGCTCCTGAGAATCAGCAAATCGTGGAAGAAGCTAGGGTTGCAAATGCTATCGCTACTCCTGCTGCTGTCTCTATTCCTACTACAACAACAGCAACTAGATCTAGGGATGAATTCCCTTGGTGGATATTATTATTACTTCCGTTACTGGGTGGATTATTGTGGTGGTTGTTGAGTCGGCGCACACATACCACTACTTCCGCCCCTGCTCCCGTACCTCTTCCTGTCCGACGAACTCCAGAGAGTCGGATCATCCTCACACCCAGAAATTGCCAGGATGCCTATGTTTATTGGGAAGTTCCAGATGAAGTCAGACAAGACTTGCAACGGCTAGGTGGACGTAATTTGAAAGTACGTCTTTACGATGTCACCGATATTGATATGGATCATCAAACGCCGCATAGTATGAAGGAGTTTGATTGTAATGAACAGGCCCAAGATATCCACATTCCCATCGCATTAGACAATCGTGATTATATTGCTGAGCTTGGTTATATGACCAATAGCGATCGCTGGGTAGAAATTGCTCGTTCGTCTCATGTGCGTGTTCCCGCCTGCGAACCTGTTGGTGCTATCCCGCTGACAACTGCTGGAGTAACCACAGGTGTTGCTGCTAATTCTTTAGTGAGCGATCGCCCTAGAATCACAAAAGATGAAAGTCGTTTAATCCTAGTACCCCGCGACTCCAGAGATGTTTATGCTTACTGGGAAGTTCCAGAAGCACAAAAGGCAGAACTGCGACGACAAGGTGGACGCAAGCTGGCGCTTCGTGTTTACAACACTACAGGTATTGATCAGCAACGGCTACCTGCTCGCAATTTTCGCCAGTTTGACTGTGATGAATCAACATCCGATTTACATATTCCCATTACTGAAAGCGATCGCGACTATGTCGCAGAATTGGGCTACGTCACTGACGATGGTCGTTGGCTAGAACTTACTCGTTCAACGCCGCTAAAAGTTCCATCTACTCTCTCAGTGAACAATGCAGCCAGGCCTTTAACGTAGGCATGGACTAAAACTCAAACTTAGTCTTCTTGAGAAGACTTGCGCTATTAGCCTGAGAATTCATTCTCAGGCTGATGTTGGCACTTGAGCATACTCTTTATTAATCTTGATTGAGGACATTAATCATGGGACTTTTCTTTGATGTTTTGAGTGCAATTAACAATCCCAATCAACAGGGAAGTGTTGCCCAGTTAGAGTCAATAATCAACTCAATGCAGCAAGTAATAGTTAGTCGAGGAATTCAACCATCTCAAGTACAAAATGTCATGTCAGTTTTGGGTAATGTGCTTCGTCCTGCGCTCAAGCAACAGCAATCAGCCCTTGGTAGCAATCAGTTCCAGAATCTCATTGGTCAAGCTGCGGGTAGTGGCATGGGTGCATCTGGATTACAATTGCTGACACCTCAGTTACAGCAGCAAATTGTGCAAACTGTTTCTCAAAGAACCGGGCTAAGTCCGAATGTGATTCAAGCCGCTTTGCCAACACTAATTTCAGGAGTTTTAGGCCTGTTGAATATGGGTTCTACGACTGGTAGCCTTGGTTCAAATCCACTGTTAAATAGTTTTTTGGATAGCGATCGCGATGGCAATACAGACATGGGTGATGTTCTAAAATTTGCCAATCGTTTTCTTAATCCACAAACTGCATAATTTCAGTGCTGAGTCCTGAGTGCTGTTAGCGGTAACAAGGCGTTTAGCCCGTCCTGAGTAACAAGTTTCTCCTCTGCGCCTCTTGCCCTCTACTCCCCCAACGCATCTTTATGGCCTTACAATAATGACTTGGCGGTGTATCTCAATCTGAAATGAACCAACATCAGAAGTCAACGGTCGTAATTACGGGCGCATCATCGGGAGTAGGTTTGCAGGCGGCGAGAGCTCTTGCCCAAACTGAGCAATGGCATGTAGTAATGGCCTGTCGGGATCTGGCGAAAGCAGAAAAAGCTGCTCAATCTGTAGGAATGCCGAAGGATAGCTATACAATTATGCTTCTCGACGTGGCTAGCTTAGAGAGTGTGCGACAGTTTGTCAAGAACTTCAGAGAAATTGGCAGGCCTCTAGACGCTTTGGTATGCAACGCCGCGATTTATATGCCTTTGTTAAAGGAGCCATTGCGAAGCCCAGAGGGATTTGAGTTGAGCGTTGCTACAAATCACCTCGGTCATTTTCTGCTGTGTAATCTCATGCTTGAGGATCTGAAGCAGGCATCAGTTTCAAAGCCGAGATTGGTAATTTTGGGAACTGTCACCCACAATCCCAAAGAGCTTGGGGGGAAAATTCCGCCGCGTCCAGATTTAGGAGATCTTAAAGGCTTTGAAGCGGGATTTAAGCAACCAATATCAATGATTGATGGCAAAAAATTTGAGCCTGTAAAAGCTTATAAGGACAGCAAAGTTTGTAATGTGCTGACTATGCGTGAATTGCATCGACGCTATCACGAATCCACTGGGATTACTTTCAGTTCTCTGTATCCAGGATGTGTTGCAACAACAGCCTTATTCCGAAATCACTATCCCCTGTTTCAGAAAATATTCCCAGTTTTCCAGAAGTACATTACTGGTGGCTTCGTATCTGAAGAGTTGGCTGGGGAGCGAGTCGCAGCGGTGGTTGCCGATCCAGAATATAGCCAATCTGGTACGTATTGGAGCTGGGGGAATCGGCAGAAAAAAAATGGTAAGTCGTTTGTTCAAGAGGTTTCAAAGGAAGCAAGCGATGATGATAAAGCCAAACGCATGTGGGATCTGAGCGAAAAGTTGGTTGGACTTGCCTAGTGAGACAAAATTGTTAATAATTCACAAATTCTCACAAGAAGCAAGACTAATTCGGTATGAACTTAAAATATAACTTTCCTTACTTTCAAGGAAGTTCTCTTTCTGAGATTTTTGCTCAAGACATCACAGATGCGCGTTATGCGTTCATCTTAAATTACCCGGCGACTGCCAGTTGGGCTGCTTACCCTAATACGAAAAAATACTTTATTCAAGATGGCAGTGATGAAGCTAGTAAAACATCCTACGATAAGATTTGTCAGAAAGAACCTTGGAAAAATCTAGCTGTACTAGGCGATGCTATTCCAGGAGTTGTCATTAGTCCACCGCGAAAATTGCTGGTTGACTACTGGCGGAAGCATTTTGGTTTTAGCTATACCAACATGGAGGTGATGCAGCGTTCGCTTTATCTGGATGATCTCAACCAAAGCGAACGCTTTGACAAACTCCTGACTCTATTTCCTTTTGATAGTCTGCAAACAGAAAAACACGCTGTAGATCCAGACACTCACTACCATTTGCTAGACAAAGCGACGCTAGTCGAGTTGGGAGTCCAATGCCCAAAATATGAAAGTTATAATCTTCATCAAGTCAGTCTCGAAGATATTCAGTTACCACAATTCCCATACTTGATCAAAACATCTCACGGACTCTCAGGAGAAGGCACTTATATTATCAAAAGCGTTAGTGATTTGAACTACTGCTTTGAAGAAGTGAGGAAATATCTTGAGATTAAATTGTTGAATACAATTATTGTCTCGGAGTTTATTAAAAATACTGTACAGAATTACTGCGTACAATTCTATGTTAGCAAGGCGGGAGAGATAACGCTCATCGGCACTACAAGCCAACTCGTCACCCCAGAAGGTAACTATTTAGGCGGACTGATTCACTACCGCCAATTCGACATGAGCAGGTTCTTTGAGATGATTGCCGCCATTGGTCAGTATGCTTACCAGCAGGGTTATTTTGGTATTATTGGCTTCGATGTGCTAGAAGATCAAGACGGACAGCTTTATGCGATCGATGCCAATTTTAGAGTTAATGGCTCAACTCCACTCTGCTTGCAACGCCATACCCTATTAGGACTAGGAAAGGAAGTTGCTAAATATTCGAGTAGTTATCGCATGGCTGGAGCTTTGGACTCAATTCTAGTAACCTTAAAATCGGAACTTGATCGCAAGGATTTTATCATTCTGTCAGCTCAAGAGTCGGTTAAATACGGAACAATCTACACTGATATTTACGGCATTGTTGCTGGAGAGACGATCAAGGAAATGAAGCACACTGAGAAGATTTTATATGATAAAGGATTACGGTGGTTTGGTTAAAGAGCATTTACCAAATTCTGGCAAGTACTTACTTAACGTTATAACTGTATTGTTCTATGGATTTTCTTCATCTTCAACTGCATTTTGTTCATACTCAGTAATGATGTTCCTGATGTCATCTGCTGCGATATCAGCTTGTTCAGATTTAGTGTAAATAGTTAGAAGAATGATACCAGTTGCCGTATTTCGGACTCGCAATTTAAAAACTGCATAACCAATACTAGATATCTGATCTCCAGGTAACTCACCCCGTTCAAGTTGTGTGATTATGGGTTGTATATCATTATGAATACTTCGATATTTTTTAGCAAGGATGCGTAGATTTCGGTTGAACGTTGGCGCGGCTTCAACTTGAATGAACGGTTGCTCAGACATCCTCCAATCCTTCCCAAAGTTGAGCAACAGGAATCGTTTTTCCAGTCATCGCCTCATGCCAAGCTTGACGAAAATCTTCTATAATCCCTTTTTTCGATTTATCATTTTCATCGATTCCTGCTTCTTCTGGGATGAGGACAATCACTTCAACACGACTATTTTTATCTGTGATTAAGGGGTGATCTAAAGTAAGTTGCCCATGCTCATCAATAGTTGCCATAACTTTAATTGCTTTCATTATTGCTCCAAATCTTTATTAGGTAGTGGCTAGGTTAATGCCTAAAGCTTTAAGTTGCTGGTTCATCCAAGTCTTTGCTAGGCTTTATCGGTTTCAGTGGCTTGTTCTACATCCTATTTTAGCAATTTCGAGCAGTTGGTTGGATTTGTGTTTAAGCTCAAATGATGATTTCATCTGGATGCAAAATTATCATCATCTGTAGTATCAGATAATGTTTTACTCATCTTAGTTACTGGAACAATTATGCAACTTCTTAATTGATGAGGTGCTCTTTGGATGGCAATAAATCCCAGTCGCAAATAAAATCCTTCAGCATAAAGACTAGCGGTTGTAATCACTTTCTCGATACCGCGATTAGTTGCTTCGTCGCAAAAATGCTCAACTAGAGCGCGTCCTATTCCCTTACCTTGATATTTAGGATGCACATATAGTCCGATAAGTTCATCTACCATGTAACTAGCAAATCCTGTGACTATATCACGCTCGACAGCAACCCAGAAAGTTTCGACTTTCATACTTCTCAAAATATTTGCACCATCGGGCTTGTCACGGTAATTTCGCCAGGCTAACAGTTCTTTCTCGGTGTATAAAGTTGGAGACAGAGCTTTAATGGCAGCAATATGAATTGCACTCATTTGCCATGCATCTGTTTCTTGGGCAGGTCGAAGAGATATTTTGTTAGCGCTCATATCAGGACTAGCATTGAGGTTACATGCCTGTTTGACCTTTTGATATAAGGATATCAAGTTTAGGAGATGCAAGATTCAGATTCCCAGCTTTTATAAAAAGTCGGAAATATTGTTGTTCAGTTTGGGGAGAACTGCTGTTAAAAGGGGGTTGTGGATTATATTTGATCGCTAGTTGAATTGTTTAGGCGTAGGCGTAGCCCGTTGTAGACATCGCTTCTTTGAATAACTCGTTTATTCCCGATGTTACTCCTCCACCTGTAATCTGAATCTGCGATCAGTGACAACCTTTTGAGCAAATAAGATACTCAACACATAAACTACGGTAATTTTATTATCTAAATGTATAATACTTTCTAATTATCACTAATCCTATCGGAAAACCGTATATTATTGATAAAGCAACAAAATAGTTAATACTCAGCAAGCAAATTCAGAAGTAATCAAGCGATCGCTTGAGATTTCTGTCACATATTGCTGTGCTTGTGTAAATAAATTCTCAAAGCTTGGTTATAAAAGCATTTGCCAAGCTAGACGACATCAGAAAGTCAAAAGGAGTGAATGTGATCAACGCTATACGGATTAATGAAAACTTGACGACAACAGGACAAGTAATACCACAACAGGTCAAGCAAGCTATCCAAGAAGGTTTTAAATCGGTTTTGAATCTGCGATCGCCGGACGAGCTAGGATTTGTCAAGGATGAGCAACAGGTAGTTGAAGCGTTGGGACTACATTATATTAATTTTCCGCTCAAGCTAGAAGCATTGAATGAGGAGTTAATTACCGACATCCTCACGATACTAGAACAGATGCCTAAACCAGCCGTTGTGCATTGTGCAGCAGGTATGCGCTCAACTGGAGTTGCGCTTTTAAGTATAGCTATCCAAGAAGGATTAACACCAGAGCAAACCTTTTCAAAGGCTCGGAATCTGGGTTTTGGTTATTTTGAACACGTTAACGTTAATCCGCGGTTGAAGCAATTATTTGTGGATTATGTTAACAAACACGCGAAGATTGCTATGCATAGTCGCTGATTAGACTTATTGCAGAAGTGGCGTAAAGTCTCAACAACTGCCTAGGAGTGAATTTTATCTCTCATAGCTAAAGTCTTCTAAAGAAGATAGAGTCAGGGCACAATATATTGTGCTCTCACAATGACTATATTCCAAGCATTTGGAATTTACTATCAAACGTTCTTGGTAATTATTTTAGTAGAAACAAGTTAATAATAATCTTCGATTGTATCTGTTGACAGAGTTTGAATCAGCACTGAGTCATGCTGTAGATAGATTGAAACTAAAGGAGAAAATATCCACAATAAGTTTATAAATCTTAATAATTTTTGAGTATTAGATGAATATGTGTCTGATTTCCTGGAGTTGGAAAAATGGTTTTTATGGAGAGTAAGCGCTTAATTTTTGTTGCTGACTTTCCGGCTGTACAACTCCAAAAGGACTTTTCCCATTTAGTTCAAACACTGCCATCACAGTATTGTGAAGTCTGCGTGATTGTTCCAGTTTGTAATGAAGCGCAGACATTGACAGCAACTCTTACGGCTTTGCTAGACCAGGTTGATCTAGAAGGACAACGTTTAGATCTTAGACGCTACGAAGTAATTTTATTGGCAAATAATTGTAGTGATAATTCAGCTGCGATCGCTCGAAATTTCGCTCACAAACATCCAGACTTAGCGTTGCATGTAGTTGAAAAAACTCTACCTCCTGAAGAAGCTTACATCGGTCGAGTGCGCCAGATTTTGATGGATGAGGCATACCGCCGCCTGTGTAGTTTAGGGCGTAAACGAGGGATAATTGCTTCAACCGACGGCGACTCACAGGTTAGTCCAACTTGGATTGCTGCTACCCTATACGAAATCGCCTGCGGTGCTGATGCTGTAGGGGGACGAATTATCACTGATCACAGTAGTCGTGCGGCTTTAGACCCTTACGCCAGAGCTTGCTATCTGCGTGAAGTCGGCTACCGCTACTTAATTGCTGAATTAGAAACTTATCTCGATCCCAACCCTTACGACAGCTTTCCCCGCCACTATCAACACTACGGTGCAAGTTTGGCAGTAACAGCCCAGATGTACGCACTAGCCGGCGGCTTATCACCCGTGCGAACTCCTGAAGATGTAGCATTTTACCGTGCTTTAGTCCGGGTAAATGCTCGTTTTCGCCACAGTCCACTAGTACGTGTAGTAACTTCAGCAAGACAAACCGGACGCACAGATATTGGTTTGGCGAACCAGTTAAGTAAATGGGCACAAATGGGGCAACAACAGCAATCATTTTTAGTAGAACCAGCTGCGGCTATTGAAACTCGTTTTGCTACACGTCGCCAATTACGAGTGATGTGGTGGTGTGTTCTCAATGGCTATCAGCCAACTCACAGGTGTGTTGTATCTTTGGCAGATACGCTAGGAGTTTCATTCCAATGGCTTGTTCAAAAAATCAGGCGACCTTATACCTTTGGTGAATTGTTAGAACAAGTTGAACAACGTCAGCAAGAAGAGGGAATTTGGTCTTCTCGCTACAAAAACGTGAAGATTGAGCAAGCAATTCAAGATTTGCGATCGCGTCTTGAACTTTTGCGTTTGGGGTCTTCTAATAAACAAAGGCATAAATTACTAAAAAGGGGAGGATTTTAACTTGAGAAAGCGAACGTTTACACTCCTCCCTGCCAGACAAAAATCGTTAAATCTAGAGGTCTTCTGCCAATCAACTTTGATTCGCACTGCCGCTACCCGTACTGATAGTTGACGGCGGGCAATTTCTGGCGGTGGTTCTACAACATATTGCCCAACTTCAACGCGACCTGTACCTGCTCTGATTGTCTCTACTCGTCCTTTCCATTCAACATTATTTGAGTTATTGAGGTTGATTTGAGCTTCTTGTCCAACGACCAATTTATTAGCATCAGCCTCATTTATGAATGCCTCTATCCAAAGATTCTGACAGTTGAGTAACTGAATAATCGATTTATTAGCTTCGACTATTTCCTGTGACTGGGAATCAATTGACCAGATCACACCTGTTGTTGGTGCTAGAACCAAGACATTTTGTTGAACCTGCAATTCTTTACTTGTAATGGATAACTGTGATTGAATACTCTGGATTTGTTTTTCGAGGTTTTTTTGTTGTTGCTTTAGGTCTACTAACTCTACATTAAGTTCGAGAACGCGAGTTTCAGGATAGCTTAAGGTGCGAGTTCCTTCTAGCTGAACTCCGGCTTTCGTTGCTTTTAAATTGAGTTTGGCTTGCATAATTTTTGATTGAGCTTCTTTGACAACAGCAGATGCTTGCTGGGCTTCTGCAATTTGGTTGTCGGCTTTGGAGATGGTTTCTGCTCCTTCCTGAGCTAAGCTAGCAAAGCGCTGAGCATCGGCAAGCGCTACTTTTTCTTTGGCCCGAGCACGAGCAATTTCTCCTTCATATTGTTTTATCTGTTGATCGGCATAATTGAATTGAAGCGTTTTCTGCGTAACTGTTTGCTGTTTGAACAGATTCATCAGTTCAGTTCGATTTTGAATTTGCTGTTTTACCCCAGAGATTTGCTGTTGAACATCCTGTAGGCGAGTTTCTAATTGTTGCTTGTCAACTTTGAGAACTGACACTCGTGGATTTTCGACAGTAGATTTAATTGTGCCGATTTGTGTACCTTTCTCAAGTTGGTTGCTCAACTTAATTTTCTCGCTGTTCAACTTTAGCTCGCCTGGGATGGATGCTCGCACAAAAATGATTTCACCGTTAACAAAAGCTTGTACACTACGAATTTGAGAAAAATTGCGTCTCAGCCTAACTCCAATAATAGCCAGACAGCTAAGGACTAGAATCGAAATGATAATTTTTCCTGAAGCTGTTTTAATTAATTTCATGAAACAAATGGCAGAAAAGATTTTTAGTTTTCTAAATACTATTTAGATTATTTAGGATATTTAGGAAACCAGCCTCCACTATGTAACAGGACATAATTTCATTCCGTAAGCAACAAACAAAGCATACGGCAGCCTCATGAATCCCAGGTAGCTCCATAAGCTGGAATACCTTTCCCCAAACAAGTCTTGACCACCTTTTTAGTAACCGCTTCATTAGATACACAAAACACAGCTTGCGCCCTAAAATCTTGAACGGCACCAAGAGCTAGCTGCTCTACATTTGGTCTACCGTGAATTCCTGTATCGAAAATATTGCAACGTGGATGAGAATCAAGCAAAGACCAAAGCTTTTTGCCGTAAGTTTGTTCGTGTTCGTTAGCAATCCATACAATACAAAGTTTATGACTATTTTCTATTACATGAGGTATAACTGGTGCAATTCCTGCTCCAGTTGCGATTACAACTACTCGTGAATAAGCGTTAATTGAGAACATAAAACCAGGAGGTTTGACTCGACGAACCCATAGTCGTTTGGGCAAATTTCCTTTTTCAACTTGCCGAATCAAATTTTTAGTCCAGTCGCCTACCGCGCCGATTATTAAATGAATTTCTGATTCTGCCGTTTCTTTGCTGAAACTCGTTCCTGCAACAGAAAAGGAATGCCATTCAATACCATCTAGACTAATTCGAGCAAATGTCCCTACATCAGCCTTTCCAGGAAGAGTTACAACTAAAACCCCAACAGATGGACAATCCATCCTAAAATTATCAAAACACTGCACACTTATCCAAGGTAAAAATATACTGAAAATCATCAGCGCGATCGCGAGTAAAACTGGATTAGTTAATAAAGTTTCTAGAGGATAAGCTTGGTTGAGAGCGATAATAAATTGAAATCTAATTTGATGCAAGACGAGAATACTCAAACACGACCATCCTAGATAGCGATGACTTATTTCAAAAGTGTCATGGAACTTATGACGGAATGGGGGAGTAGCGGTAAGGATAATAATAAATAAAAGTGTTAACAATATAGTGGATGTAACTATTGATATAGGATCGCTGGATGTAACCATTGATAGAGGATCGCTTGGGTTTCCTAACTGCTGCAATACATCAACAATTAGCCACAGAAAACCCCAAGTAGCACATGAGGCGTGAACACCACCGATGTAATGAACACCACTATTAAGATAGTATTTGCCATAAACAATTTTTACCGAAGTCCATACTGCCAAACGATACAATAAATGCAAAATCAGTTCATTACGGACTAAAATAGCTACTAGTATATTGCTGACGCTAAAAATTGCCGTTGAAATGTCAGTCAAATATATTGTTTGGTAAAAAATATCTAAAAGTAAAATATTGACTAAGGAAACTAAAATCCACCAAAAAACATGCATATTAAAGTTTTGCTTGAACATAAATCTGTCTTTTGAGGTCAAGTTCAAATAACACCCCAGCTAAATTAAAGGTAGGATAGCATTTTAATTAGAACAATATATAAAATAGTTTCTCCTAAGGCGTTTCTAAGCGAGCTTTTCTTCCGGCTACCTTGGCTGTTTGACGTGATTTCTTGACTCAATGATGGTCTCATAGATAGCGGTGAAGTTGGCAGTAAGGCTTCAAAGGCTTTACGGTTCAGTCAGGCCATAGTATAGATCTCAATCATCGGTATTGCTTGAGAAGACATTTTGTCTATACTCGATAATTATTTTACATAACCTGCCATCAAAAATATCGTTAAAGAGAGTAATTCTGACAAAAATCTCTCTTTAGATTGATTAAAAAATTTTTTATTTTTACTAAATAAAGTAATTTGTATAAGTGCGTACAAAAGCTACTTATGTGGTTTATTAGCAAATATGTAACAAAATTTTAAATTCCACCCACTTACAGCCCCTTTGCGCCTCATTACTCAAAATTGCCCAGTTGGGGGTGCTTTCACGGGATGTGAAAAAAAAGCGGTTCGCGAAGATTGTTCGCGAATCAATCAACTAATATTTCTTGTATTTAATTTCAAACTCGCTCGAACAGGTCAAGTCGATATTCTTCCTCCCGTTGACCTTTTAAATGTCGCAGTTTATTTGGAGTCAACTCGAAAAATGATTCGTGAACTTCATCCCCACTTAAAGGATAATCACGAGCATACAGTGTCCAATGAACTAATAGTAAATGTCCTCCCGGTTCCAGGTGTTCCAGAATGCGCTGCTTTGCTTTTTTCATGTCTTCCCAACTCCAGTAGTAACCAACTTCTGAGACTAGGGTCAAATCAAACATTTCATCAGGATATTGCTCTGGGACGCGCATAATTTCAAAACGGACTTGCTCTAATCCTTTGCAGCGTTCAATGGCTTTATCTTGTGCTAATTTTGACACGTCAACTGATAGCAGCGAATCACAACGCTTTTGCAACTTCTGCGTCAAAACGCCAATGGAACCACCAATTTCAAAAGCAGACCGATAGCGTTCTTTGGGCAAAGATGCGATTGTGGCAGCATATTTGTTAGCTTCGTATTCGCTTGTTTCAAACTTCCACGGATCAGGGTCTTCGCTGTAGAGTTTATCGAAATAACTAGGTGGTAAAGAATCAGGTTGTAATGGGTTCATCGGGTTTCTTCTAAATAAACTTCCCAAGGATGAGTGAAATTTGCTAACATTTCGGCAGTTAGACGAAAGCCTTCTGGATCATCATCAATTAAGTCTGTAATTTGGGAACGGTAGGTAGCGATCGCCTGCTGTTTCAACTCCACTACTGACGCCGTATGCAACCGCCAAGCTGTCACTTTCAGAGTTTCTGGTAGGTTCTCCCGCTGCTTTTGATCCCAGTCCCAAATCGGATACTCAATCAATCGCGGACATAGGTGCAATTCAACTAGTGCGGTGTGAATTAACTTCCAGGTGGCTCGGTGATCTGGGTGAGGATCGTATCGCCACGGTAAAAAGATAATTTGCGGGGATATTTCTGTTAAATAAGTACAACAATTTACTATTGCACTTTTATACTGGGCTGAAATTGAGCCGTCTTGCATTCTGTAAAAGGTAACAGCATTCGCCTCTACTCCCAGAACTGAGAGCGCCGAGAGTGTTTCACTTTCCCGCAACGCCCGGAGTGCAGGCGCGGGATATTTCAGTGAGCGAGGGTGTGAAAGCGTACCGTCACTGATGACAAAAACTCGCACATCACAATTTAAAGAACGCAGCATAGCGATCGCACCACCACAACCCAAAGTTTCATCATCTGGATGAGGTGCAACGACTAACACCGGACTACAGGCGATATCCTTGATTGGATAGCAGGGCAAAACGCTAGGATTGTTTAACGGTGATGCAGTATTAACCTGTTTATTCATCATTCCAAAGCATGTAAGCAGGATTACTTTGCCCTAATACATACTCTCCAACATTTGCCAACGCTGCATCAAAAGCAGGTTGACGCAAGTAAAGGGTTAAATCTCGAATAATGCGCTCCATTGGATTTGGTGGTAACAACCCGCGAGTTCCAACAGAACGCTCACATAACTGCATCACGTCAATGCAGATTTGTTCAATTGCCGTCCGTACCATGTTTGCATAGGCAACAAGTTGGTTAGCTTGGGGGTTTGGTATTGTGGGATTACCACCAAATATAGGTGCATACGCGGCTACCACATCCGCAGCCCCCCGCAACCAGAGATTACCACTTTCAATAGCGATCGCCATTCTGCCCAGCCGTTCTTTTTGGTATGGGTCATTTGTATATTCCAACTTCTGGAGATACAGGCGAGTTAAGTCAAACAGTGCTTCCGCCCCACCTAGTTGCACCGCAGCAAACCGAATTACTCCAGCGGATAACCAAGGTTGTCTGTAGTAGTCCCCTGGCTGGCCAATTAATGCGCTCTGCTCTAACTCAACATTGCTAAAATCTACTTTATAGCTAGCAGTTGCTCGCATTCCAGAAGGTTCCCACCAACTAGGATCACTAACTGTCTTGACTTCATCCATCGGCACAATGCACATTTGCCAACTACCATCAGGTAGCGCTCCATTCACAAAGGGACGCTCAACATAGCCAGCCCCAGAACAAAAGGTTTTGGAGCCTTCTAGTCGATATCGTCCGTTTTCAAGAGGAATAATCTTGACACCATCAGAAGCTTCAGCATTCCAAACTCCAAAGATTTTGTAGCGATCGCGAGCATCATGGGTATAGTCTGCGATTTGTTCTCTGCTACCAAAGGTCTGAATCAGTTGCAAGGCGTTGACGTGCCCTTCATAAATTCGACCAACCGCTAGATTACCACGCCCCATCTGCTTCAGCAGCATCAACATTTCATGAGTCACCTTGGCATCAATTCCTGCACCCCACCCGCCTAACTCCCAATGCAATGGTGCAGCCAACAACCCAGCTTCAGCAATCAGTTCAAATTCACGTTTAGGAAAAGCGCCATTATAATCTATAGCGGTAGCATTAACTGCACAATAATCAGCAATTTCAGAAGCACGTATCAACGCAAGAGTAACCCTTGAATCATCTTGCCAATTCTGGATGACGACATCCTTTGATAATTGAGTAGTAATAGTCAGCTCCTCTAGTTAATCTTTCTTCATAATTATTAATTGAAGATAATAAAATTAAGTCAGCTAATACCTCTATCTTCTGCGTGATTTTACGCTCATCAAAAGGAGAGAAAAATCAGTAAACAGTAAACAGTGAACAGTAAACAGTGAACAGTTGGGGGATTTAAACCCGCCAGATAGCGCCTCTGCCACTAATCAACTTTGGGTTATTAGTTTTCAGTTGCAAGTGAGCGCCCCCTTTAGTAGTTTCCCTGAAACCCAATTATGTTTACTGTTTACCGTTTACTGTTACCCCTTTAGTAGTTTCCCTGAAACCCAATCATGTTTACTGTTTACCGTTTACTGTTACCCCTTTAGTAGTTTCCCTGAAACCCAATTATGTTTACTGTTTACCGTTTACTGTTAACTGTTAAATAACGCTAACAGAGCGACGGAAACTGTCGCCTTGACTTTTTGCAAACGAGGCTATCTATTTATCCCTTCCCCCTTCTTTTTTTTTGCGTATGACCAACTACTTCCGCTCCAATATTGACGCAATGGCTAGCTATGTTCCCGGTGAGCAACCCCAGCGCGGCACACAGTTCATCAAACTCAACAGCAATGAAAACCCTTATCCTCCTTCTCCTGCGGCTTTAGCCGTACTGCAAAATATTGATGGGGAGTGGTTGCGACGATATCCAGAACCGTTTGGCGGGGAGTTTCGCCAAGCCGTGAGTCAAGTTTTAGGAGTTCCTAGTGATTGGATTATTGTCGGAAATGGCAGCGACGAATTGTTGAGCGTGGTGATTCGAGCCTGTGTAGAACCTGGGCGAAGGGTAGTCTACCCAATGCCAACATACGTTCTATATCGTACATTAGTTCAAATGCAGGATGCGTATATTACTGAGGTAGTCTACAGCGAAGACTACAGTTTACCCCTGGAAAAATTGGTTGCTGTTAATGGTTCTGTAACATTTATTGCATCACCTAATAGCCCTTCGGGGCACACAGTACCAATAAAAGACTTGCGAAAATTAGCCAGCCAGTTGTCTGGGGTTTTAGTTATTGACGAAGCCTATGTTGATTTTGCTGAAGATAATGCCCTGGCTTTAGTTAAAGAATACGAGAATGTGATCGTGATTCGGACACTTTCTAAAGGATACTCATTAGCAGGATTACGACTGGGATTTGGAGTGGCTAATCCCAAGTTGTTGCATGGTTTGTTTAAGGTGAAAGATAGTTATAACATTGATGCGATCGCTTGTGCAGTTGGAACAGCTGCCATCACCGATCAAGCTTATAAAAATGCTTGTGTAGCAAAGATTAAAGCATCGCGGATTAAACTAGCAACAGACTTGAAACAATTAGGTTTCCGTGTTTGGGATTCCCAAACTAACTTTTTACTGGTACAACCTCCGCAAGGTAATGCAGAATATCTCTATCAAAAGCTCAAAGAACAGAGAATTTTAATCCGCTACTTTAAGCAGCCAGGACTGGATGATAAATTACGCATCACTATCGGGACTGAGGAGCAAAATCAAACTCTAGTCAAGGCGCTGAGTAATTTACCCATTTTCCCGGATGAGTCAGAAAAAATCTGAATAATTATCTTACATTGAATTTTCATGTGATAACTTATGGAAATACCCCAACGCGTATCAGTTCGCTACAAAGACGCGTCTTTCAACACTAATGAAATCCGCTTGAGAACCTTTCGGCTTGGACTACAAATATGGGAAGAACAAACCAAACCAAGAAAAACCGAGCTTTATGAGTTTATATTGTCTTGCTTGAAACAAGTTGATCGCCAAGATCGCTTTATGTTCTCTATGCTGTTTATTGAGTTAGCTGATCTCATACGCAATTCTCGACTTGAAAGGGGAACGAAAGAGGTTCTTATTAAAACCGCTTTCAGGGAGTTTGCTTGTGCGATCGCAGACTTTGAAGACTCCATCAAATAACATCATAACCACTTACTATACAGAGCGACGCTTGGGGGGAATCGTAAGTGCGTAGTTTACTGCCGTAGGCATCGCGTCTCAGCTATCTGAACTAATTGAGTATGATCTTGATAGAATGAATTTCTCTTGGCAAAGTGGAAAATATTGATATTGAGCAGCTTTACAAGCCGACTAGTTTCTGTGCCAAGTGCGCGGATGGGTAGGTGTTAGTCAAGGGGTGACTATAAAAATGGCTGAATTGCCGTGTATGCAAGAATTTGAGGGAAAGAAAATTTCTAAACGATCCGCGCACCTCACCTGGACTGGTTTTCAGCGATTTGCATCTAGCCAAATTACAATTCCTCATGTTATGATTCTTAAATCCGCGCAACCGAACCTTGAAAACCAAATAAGGCAAGGCTTTCAGGCTCCCGCCATTTCAATTACTCAAAATCCCTATTAGGGATTGAAACGCACTTGGCCAAAAACCAGCGCTTCTGTTTGCGATTTCAATTACTCAAAATCCCTATTAGGGATTGAAACATTAGCTAACTAAGTAAAAGCTTTTTGATGCAGAAATTTCAATTACTCAAAATCCCTATTAGGGATTGAAACTTGGCTTTGCTGATACAAATAGAATAGCACTATTATTTCAATTACTCAAAATCCCTATTAGGGATTGAAACTGTTACCGTCGATATGGAAGATCGCATTGAATCGGGAATTTCAATTACTCAAAATCCCTATTAGGGATTGAAACGAATTTTATCAAGTGACTTTGGATGCTTCCATCCAGATTTCAATTACTCAAAATCCCTATTAGGGATTGAAACAAAGAATACATCAAACAAAACTACACCGAAGAGAATTTCAATTACTCAAAATCCCTATTAGGGATTGAAACACCTGCACGCGCTACGCCCCGAATACGCAAAGCTCATTTCAATTACTCAAAATCCCTATTAGGGATTGAAACAGGATAAATATGCTTATAAAGTTAAACTTTTGCGTAAATTTCAATTACTCAAAATCCCTATTAGGGATTGAAACGCCAGTGGATATCGCTTGTGGGCTAAATGCACCAATTTCAATTACTCAAAATCCCTATTAGGGATTGAAACATTTATTACCTTGAATAAACTATCAATTACAGATATTTCAATTACTCAAAATCCCTATTAGGGATTGAAACTATCGTAGACTTGCCCATTAATAATTTGTTGCATTTCAATTACTCAAAATCCCTATTAGGGATTGAAACCGAAAATTCGGAGTTGGAGTCCGAAAATTCGGAGATTTCAATTACTCAAAATCCCTATTAGGGATTGAAACTCTCAAGGGCAAGATTCGCCCCAATCAAAAAGGGCAATATTTCAATTACTCAAAATCCCTATTAGGGATTGAAACTCTAATTTCCCTAGCACCCAAGCAATATCTGCTACAATTTCAATTACTCAAAATCCCTATTAGGGATTGAAACGAAACTGATAATGACTTAATATTCACTGATTTAGTATTTCAATTACTCAAAATCCCTATTAGGGATTGAAACATGATTCATTTGGGAATCCTCAAAAAAAATACGAAATTTCAATTACTCAAAATCCCTATTAGGGATTGAAACGCAAGTTGCAATGCCTAGCCTCAAAATAGTTGAATTTCAATTACTCAAAATCCCTATTAGGGATTGAAACATCCTCCTACCCAAGCAACAAAACCCGATTGCTGATTTCAATTACTCAAAATCCCTATTAGGGATTGAAACTTAAATTTTTAAACATTAACATTTTTGTTTCTCATTTCAATTACTCAAAATCCCTATTAGGGATTGAAACCTCTGTTGTACAATCTTGTACGAATTAATGCGATCGCATTTCAATTACTCAAAATCCCTATTAGGGATTGAAACTCCGTTATTCGCATCAGCCAATGCTTGACGTAAAGATTTCAATTACTCAAAATCCCTATTAGGGATTGAAACACCACAAGTGTTTGTGACAACACTGCCAACAAGCATTTCAATTACTCAAAATCCCTATTAGGGATTGAAACCAGGTTTGAAAGTGTTGAATCCACTCCTGCAAATTTCAATTACTCAAAATCCCTATTAGGGATTGAAACGTAGTTAACTAATTTTCCAAGTGATTCCAGCAATTATTTCAATTACTCAAAATCCCTATTAGGGATTGAAACGCCTTAATTGTAGGAAAAACAATATTTTTAAACTGGAGATGTAAGATTAATGCTGATTTTAATCAGTGTTAAGAAGCAGCTAGATTAGTCGTATTAACCTGTAGACTGTATAGTGCTGACGCTTCCAGTATGTAACAGTGAAAAATGTCAGCAATTGGAGCGCATTTTTGGATTGGAGAAAAGAATATGTCTAATGTGAGCACTGCAAAAGGTAGCTGTTTGTGTGGAGCGGTAAGCGTGTCTACAACCAATATGAGTAATCAGGTGGGAGCGTGCCATTGTAGTATGTGCCGTAACTGGGGTGGAGGGCCCTTGTTAGTAGTTGAGTGTGAAAGTGATGCTAGCTTCTCTGGTGAAGAAAATATTGGGGTTTATCAATCTTCAGAATGGGCAGAGCGTGGATTCTGTACTAAGTGTGGTAGCCATCTATTTTACAAATTGAAGCAAAATAACCAGTACTACATACCAGTGGGGATTTTTGATAATGATGAAGATCTTGTTTTGGAGCATCAGATTTTTATCGACGAAAAACCAGAATATTACTCTTTTGCTAATGAAACTAAAAACATCACAGGGGCAGAGTTACTAGCACAATTTGAACCTCCATCATCCAAGTAATAACTTTGAGGTTCAAGAAGTTGTGATGAATCTGCGCTTTGCCACCTTGGCTGATTTGGCTTTGCTGCAACAGTGGGATGAGCAACCTCACGTGGTTGCCTCAGATCCTAATGATGACTGGGGTTGGGAGGTAGAACTTGACCGCGCTCCCGAATGGAGAGAGCAATTGATTGCTGAAATCGATAGTCGTCCCATCGGATTTATCCAGATCATCGATCCGGCACGTGAGGACAGTCACTACTGGGGTAATGTTACGGCGAATCTTCGCGCTATTGATATTTGGATTGGGGAAGAGACTGATTTGGGCAAAGGCTATGGAACGAAAATGATGCAGCTTGCACTTACCCGATGTTTCACCGACCCGCAAGTGAGGGCTGTACTCGTTGATCCACTTGCCAGCAATACCCGCGCCCACCGCTTCTATGAACGTCTTGGCTTCCAATTTGTTGAGCAGCGACGGTTCGGTAAAGATGACTGCTTCGTTTATCGCATTAACCGAGCAGATTGGCAACCCGTGCAAGATTTATCTTCAACAAGACTGGAAAATTGATGCTCTGAATGGTGGCGATCGCATCAACAACGCCGCGATCGCACCATGTATATATACTAGAGCATCGATTCAGTAATCGCAAAAACCCGATTTCTTTTCGGTAAAACTCTAGAGATGTTGCATTGCAACGTCTCTACGAAATAATCGCTTATTTCGCCCTCTATCTAAAGATAGAACCAGCATGTGGAGAGATCCAAATTGCGTTCATGCCAAATATATTGGCGGATTACGTGTGAGTATGCCTCTCAATATAGGCATATATGAATATGCTTCACTGCTCTAATCTCAGCAATTAGATGCTTGAAAAGAGATTTACCTGAATGTTTCAATATATTAAAGAATTACAATTAAAAATGATGGAAAATACATTAGTTGATAAAACCTTCCGTGATAGCAATGGCAATATTGTTTTAGCTCAGAAGCCAAACCTACCGCTTATTGTTTGGATAGTAACCAGTTTACTTACTCTAGTTTTTACAACTGGTAAAATAAATGTAGTGTTAGACGTATTAGCGAATGGCTCTTTATTTACTTGGGCGTGGCTGGAATTATTTCAAGGCGTTAATTATTTTCGCAGATCGCTGGGTCTATTAGCATTTATTGCTATTATCGCATCAAAATTTATTAGTTATAACGGACTGATTAATTAAGTAAAAGTGCAGAGATGCTAAGGTTTCATTAAGCTTATCCCATCTCTAAAAGGGGATGGGATTTCACGTTGACTGTTAACCGTCAACCGTCAATGGCGTCGGAGCGTCTTTCATCACCTACCGAGAAGGAATGGGTTTCCCAACGCCTTTTTATAATTTATACGCATCTATTACTTAATAGGGTGCGATCGCCTACGGCAGGGCATAGCCCATCGCAAAATATTTAACACAATGAAATACAAAATGTATACTATGTAATTATATTAAATATAAACAATCTATATCAACATTATAATTTTTCCTAAATAGTCTGACACGCATTTCAAAAAGGCTATAAGTTGTATCTTTTGGTAATTTCTTTGCAATACTTAACTAACTTTTATTAAAAAAAAGTTAACATAGATTAAAAATAATAACTAACATCATAATTTATTAAGTTGATCAGGCTAAATTGAGAGTATGCTTAATTATTGAAGCCTAGTTTAAGATTTGAGTAACTTTGGTAGAAATAAACCTAAACATTTATTTAGTCTTTTGTACTTGGTTATTTAAGTGTTAAAGACTAAAGACTAAAAAGTAAAGTTTATTTGCGCCAACTTACTGAACTAGGTTGTCAAGCAAGGTGGTAAAAATTCAGTCTAAGCCACATCTTAACAGCGAAAACTAAAGCAACCTTAACAATAACTAGTAAGATGATAGAAAAAATTTTGCTGGCTGTCTCAGGATTGGGACATGCGGAAGAAATGCTCAAAACGTTGAAAGAAATGCCATCAATTAAACATGCAAAAGTTACGATTTTGCATGTTGTAACTGGGCAAAGTACCGCAGCTGCCATGACAACTAAATGGGAAGATGGGGGCAAAATCTTGGCTAATGCCATTCAGACTTTGAACTTAGATCCTAGCCAGGTTTCTTCAATTTTACGGCAAGGAGATCCCAAAGATGTGGTTTGCCAAGTAGCTGATGAAATCGATGCTGACTTGATTATTATGGGTTCACGTGGACTTAAGCGACTGCAATCAATTTTATCGAACTCAGTCAGCCAGTATGTTTTCCAGTTATCTTCTCGCCCCATGTTGTTGGTAAAAGATGACATTTACGTCAAAAGAATTAAGCGCATTATGGTGGCAATAGACAACTCTGATGCGTCAAAAAACTGTTTGAAATTGGCTCTGTTCTTGCTGCGAGATATTCAGGGTGGACAGTTGATTTTGGCTAATATTGCTACAGATTTAGGCGGCAAAATCTCTGAAATCACCGAGGTTAATTCAGGTAAAAATCCTGTTTTGGCAGCTGCGGCTGCTGAAGCTGAAAGACAAGGTATTCAATCTCGTTGTTATAGCAGCAGTGGTAAGCCAGGTGAAGAAATTTGTCGGTTAGCAGAGGAATTGAATATAGACTTATTATTACTCGGTTCTCCAGATCGTCGTCCATCGATCGCTAAGAGTTTTGTTGATATAGACCGACTAATAGGTGCTTCTTTGTCTGACTACGTTCGAGTCAATGCTACATGTCCAGTGTTGTTAGCGCGAACAATCGCTTAGCTCAACTTTATCCAATTAAGCCACATAAACAGCTACATTCCTCAAACGCTCACATAAAGCATGAGGAATTTATAGCATTGGTAAAAATGGATAAAGTAAGTCGGACTTAATTTGTAGCCTATTTTTGCATTTCTTGCTGAACCTCCTCTAAACTCAGACCCAACTCTTTTGCTATTTCTTCTGCGCTCAATCCCAATTTCAACAATAAAGATACCATTCTCAACTTTTCTTGACGTGCGCCTTCTTGTCGCCCTTCTTCTCGTCCTTCTTCTCGTCCTTCTTCTCGTCCTTCTTGATAAACTCGTGTTTGCTTCAAATCACTTAACCCAAACATAGCTGCAATCTCCTCTCGACTCATAGTCGGGAAGCCTTGTGAGTCTGTAATTTTATTTACATATCTTGGCTTTTAGCCTGTTTTTGCATTTGTTGCTGAATCTCCTCTAAACCCAAACCCAACTCTTTTGCTATTTCTTCTGCGCTCAATCCCAATTTCAACAATAAAGATACCATTCTCAACTTTTCTTGACGTACGCCTTCTTGTCGTCCTTCTTCTCGTCCTTCTTGATAAACTCGTGTTTGCTTCAAATCACTTAACCCAAACATAGCTGCAATCTCCTCTCGACTCATAGTCGGAAACTTGTAAACTAAAATTGTCTCTATTAATTCTAATAACTGTCGTTGTTGTCGTTCAGTGTAGATTTCTTGCTGGGTTCTTGATATTAACTCTCTGGCAGTTGTAATTGCTGTGTCCTGATCTTCAATCACTAATTTAATCGTAGCAATTCCCACTGGCAGGGTTGCTGTTTCACCTAATTCATCTAGATAAATACGACTAACACGCTGGCTAGTAAAAAATTCGCTGTAATTATCTATATTTGCTGTATCTAGACTGCGAGTAGGATAGATAACTACTCCTAGCCAAGGATTTTTGGGTTTATTTCGGTGCAGGTATAAAAAGATTTCCGAAAATAAGCGTGAATAACTTTCTGTGTCAATTTGAAACTGAACTTCAACAAAGTAAATCGATTGACGTTCACCTTGTGTCGGGAGAAAAACGCCATCTATGCGGAATGCAGTTTGCTTGATTTCGATTGAGGAGAATTTATAAGTATCTGCTGTCTGAGGCGGGTTGCCAATTAATTCAAAAAATATGCTAGGTAATTCTTGAAAAAGGCGATAAAAGATGCTGTCAGTTTTCACACTTAGTGCATTGTTCGGATTTGCGTTTTTAAGATTTTACCTTCTGGGGGATAAGGATTTGCTCAGCGATCGCTCCTTAGCAAGTGTTCTTCACTCGAAATTTTGATTAGATTAGCAATAGACTATCTTAGGGCGATTATGACTTCTGAAGATTTGGTACTGGTTGCTGGTGGTACTGGTGGAGTGGGACAACTGGTAGTAGGCAAGCTGCTGGAGAAGGGTTTCAAAGTTCGCGTCTTGACACGCAATGCAGCAAAAGCCGAAGAAATGTTTGATCACAGAACGGAAGTTGCCGTCGGTGATACCCGCCAGCCGAGTACACTCCCAGCCGCAATGCAGAATCTAAGTCACATTATTTGTTGTACTGGAACCACAGCCTTTCCCTCTACTAGATGGGAGTTTGACCCGCCTCTGAACTTGATTGAATGGGGAACCGCGTTTCTTAACCCCAAATCGAGTCAAGCCAAGGCAAAGAATAGTCCAGCAAAGGTCGATGCCCAAGGTGTGAGTAACTTAGTAGCGGCAGCACCTCAAAATTTAAAGCGCTTTGTTTTCGTCTCTTCTTGCGGAATTCTCCGTAAAGATCAGCTTCCTTTTAGTATTCTCAACGGCTTCGGCGTGCTTGATGCCAAACAGAAAGGCGAGGAAGCGATCGCCAGTTCAGGATTACCCTACACCATTATCCGCCCAGGACGCCTGATTGACGGCCCATACACTTCATACGACCTCAACACCCTTTTAAAGGCAAAAACAGGAGGCAAATATGGTGTGGTATTAGGCACAGGCGACACTCTGTCGGGCGATGCCAGCCGAATTGACGTCGCAAATGCTTGTGTAGAATCTATTATTTACCCAAGTAGTTCAGGAAAAATTTTTGAACTAGTTAACCAAGGATCAAGACCAGATGTAATTGACTGGGAGATTCTTTTTTCACAATTAGGCAAAACCTCTAAGTACTGAGTCAAGGGTCAAGAGTCAAGAGTAGAGACGCGATTAATCGCGTCTGTACAAGGGTCAAGAGTAGAGACGCGATTAATCGCGTCTGTACAAGAGTCAAGAGTAGAGACGCGATTAATCGCGTCTGTACAAGGGTCAAGAGTCAGTATTTATTGCGAATTGCGAATTGATTTCATTCCCCCCTGCCTTCTGAAATCCACTGCGGCAAGAATTACTGAAATATCTGCAATTAAACTGAATTACCGAGGCGATCGCTCCTTTGCGGCTCGTTGATTCCTCAGTAACTCTGTGATTTGTTGCGCCTAAAGACGGCAAACACCACTATGACGTTACGGTTCACCCTAATTACTGAAAGTATTAATTCTCATACATTAGACAAAGTGAAAGCAAATTAATTCGTGAACCAACCAGAAACACCATTTAGGTAAACCGTCCCAACCAAGGTTCGGGAAACCACCCTTCATGGACTGGCTACACAAGCTCAGTATATATATCAGCATAGTCTGGAGTTTTGACCCCGGAAAGCCAAATCAAAGGTATTCATGCTGAACTGGCTGATTTCTTAACCCAGTTGGTTCAAAATTTAGTCCTTTATACTCTCATTCATTCATTTGTAGTTATACGGAGCCAGCACCTAAAATGGCAAAAGCAGTTGGAATTGACTTAGGTACGACTAACTCCTGCGTAGCAGTGATGGAAGGTGGTAAACCCACGGTTATTGCTAACGCCGAGGGTTTTCGGACAACACCATCAGTGGTTGCATTTGCCAAAAATGGCGATCGCTTGGTTGGTCAAATCGCCAAACGCCAAGCGGTGATGAACCCGGAAAATACGTTTTACTCAGTCAAACGCTTTATCGGACGCCGCTACGATGAAGTTGGCAAGGAGACTACCGAAGTTTCTTACAAAGTCATCAGCAGCAATGGTAATGTGAAGCTGGAATGTCCAGGAGTTGGTAAAGCATTTGCTCCTGAAGAAATTTCTGCACAAGTTCTTCGCAAGCTAGTAGAAGATGCTAGCAAATATCTGGGTGAAACCGTAACCAAAGCTGTAATCACCGTTCCTGCATACTTCAACGACTCCCAACGACAAGCGACAAAAGACGCTGGTAAAATCGCTGGTATTGAAGTTCTACGGATTATCAACGAACCAACTGCCGCTTCTTTGGCATACGGGTTTGACAAGAAGAGTAACGAAACTATCTTGGTATTTGACCTTGGTGGCGGTACTTTCGACGTATCCGTACTCGAAGTTGGTGATGGCGTGTTTGAAGTGTTAGCTACCTCTGGTGATACTCACCTTGGCGGTGACGACTTCGACAAAAAAATTGTTGACTTCTTAGCTGAACAGTTCAAGAAAGCTGAAGGCATTGAACTACGCAAAGATAAACAAGCTTTACAACGTCTGACTGAAGCCGCAGAAAAAGCCAAAATCGAGCTTTCTAGCGTTACCCAAGCAGAAATCAACTTACCATTTATTACCGCTACCCAGGATGGGCCCAAGCACCTGGATACAACTTTGACTCGTGCTAAGTTTGAAGAACTGTGCTCAGACTTAATCGACCGTTGTCGTATCCCCGTTGAAAACGCTCTACGGGATGCCAAGTTAACCAAAGGCGATATTGATGAAGTTGTACTAGTTGGTGGTTCTACCCGCATTCCCGCAGTTCAACAAATAGTCAAGCAGGTATTGGGTAAAGACCCCAACCAAAGCGTTAACCCTGATGAAGTTGTGGCAATTGGTGCAGCAATTCAAGCAGGTGTGCTAGAAGGCGATGTTACAGGTATCTTACTGTTAGACGTAACACCTCTATCTTTGGGTGTAGAAACATTGGGCGGTGTGATGACCAAAATTATCCCCCGCAACACGACAATTCCCACCAAAAAATCAGAAGTCTTCTCCACCGCTGTGGATGGTCAAACCAACGTCGAAATTCACGTCCTCCAAGGTGAACGTGAGTTCTCTGGCGATAACAAGAGTTTGGGAACTTTCCGCCTTGATGGTATACCACCTGCACCACGCGGCGTCCCGCAAATTGAAGTTACCTTCGATATTGACGCCAACGGTATCCTCAACGTCACTGCTAAGGACAAAGGCACAGGTAAGGAACAGTCTATCAGTATCACTGGTGCTTCCACCCTGGATAAATCTGATGTTGACCGGATGGTGAGAGAAGCCGAACAAAACGCTTCTACAGACAAAGAGCGTCGTGAGAAAATTGAACGCAAGAACCAAGCCGACTCCTTGGCATATCAAGCCGAGAAGCAGCTACAAGAATTGGGCGATAAAGTTCCCGAAGCTGACAAGACTAAAGTCGAAGGTTTGGTGAAAGAACTGCGCGATGCAGTTGCCAAAGAAGACGATGAGCAAATTCAGAAACTCACACCAGAACTACAACAAGCGCTATTCGCTGTTGGTAGCAACATCTATCAGCAAGCTGGTGGTGGCGCGGCTCCTGGAGGCGCTGAACCTCAAGATGGTGGTGGTTCTACTTCTTCCGGTAGCGGTGATGATGTGATTGACGCTGATTTCACCGAAAGCAAATAATTCTCATAGTTCAGTAGGGAAGATCATTGTGCCCCTGCTTTATATTGCCCATCCAAGCATTCGCCTGGGTGGGGATTTTTTTTATCTCATGATCTGGTAACTGTTGTAGAGACGTTGCAATGCAACGTCTCTACAACAACGCATTGCAACGTTTCTACTACAACGCAAGATAACGTTTCTACTACAATCTAAAATTCGTATATGCCATATCCACAAACACCTTGGACACTTCAAGGCTACGCTATTCAAACTCTGCAACTGGTGAATATTGACCGAGTGCGCCACCTTATCCCCTCGGAGTTAGAAATTATTTCTGTATGGCCTGGTAAAACCCTCGGTAGCGTGTATTTATCTAATTACGGCTCTGGCTCGGTACTGGAATACAGCGAGTTAGTTGTCGCTCCGGCTGTGGTTAGTTATCAAGGTAAATTCGGTGGTTGGGTTTCCCACATTTACGTAGATAATGCTGATTCGGTGGCTGGTGGTCGAGAAATTTGGGGACTACCAAAAGAACTAGCTGAGTTTAGTTGGGAACAAGGCGAGCGTGTCACCGTGCGTCAGGGAAATCAGCAGTTGTGTAGTCTTAACTATAATCGGCAAAACTTGGCTTTGCGATCGCACCTCAACGCCTCTGGTTTCAGCGCAATGGGTAACGATTTGCTGATATTCCCCACAAAATTTGAGTCTCTGCTGGGTTTAATTGGTTCCAAGTTAGAAGTACCCGCCGAAAGTCCCTTCTCTAACATAGGTTTTGGTCAGCCTTTTTTAACTGTGCGTTATGAACAGATGAGATTACGGGTTGATGCCCCAAAAATCGTCGGACAGAGGAAATTTTAAGTTACTTAAAATTAACAAGGGACTGAATAACGATCAAAAAAGCAAAAGCTAGCTTTTAATACCAGAACAGAATAGATCAATTGAGTAATATTCCTAATTGATGGTATAACACAACTAGACAAACAATTTTTTAGTAGATAAAACTTCTCGATTTATTAAAATTAACTGTAAGTTATTACTTCTGGAAAAGTTCAGCAGGATCAGTAGCTCGAAGTTTTCGCATAGCGATTACCCCTGAAATAAAACACATAATAACTGTAAGTAATAATACAGTTACTCCTCGATTTAATGTAATATATAAGGGTAAATTAGTAGCACTTCGGGTTAAAGCATAGAGTCCAAAAGATATAGTAAATCCAGGAATGTAGCCTAAAACAGCTAGAATTAGAGCTTCTTGGAAAACAACTTTAATTAAATAAATATCGGAGTATCCTATAGCTTTAAGCGTAGCGTAATCAACCGTATGATCGGCTACATCTGAAGAGAGAATTTGATAGACAATCACTAAACCGACAACAAATCCAATTCCAGTTCCTAAACTAAAGATAAAGCCAATTGGGGTGTTGTTAGCCCAATAAGTTTCTTCAAATTTAGCAAACTCATCGAAATTTAGAACTTTAACATCGTTAGGTAGGTAGGTACGTAATGCTGTTGCAATTTGCTGAGGGTCATTTCCAGGTTTAAGCGTAATTAAGCCAGCACTGATCTCGGAGAAGCTACGGCGGGGTAAGATGCGGAGAAAATTTAAATCACTTGTAATCACATTACCGTCAGCAGCAAAAGAAGCACCAGACAAAAATAAGCCAGCTACCTGAATCTTACGTTCTTGGATCTCAGTAAAAACGATTTTATCTTGTTGTAATGCAGTGATAGTTGTAGTATAGTTTCCACGCGACCCCCAATCGAACAGCAAAGTATCTGGCAACTTCAGCTTATCTAAATTCTGATTGACACCTGCAATATCGAATACTGATTTATTCGGATTAAAACCAATAAGCAAGATAGAAGTTTTAAGGTGAGTTTGGGGATTTTTCCAATCTACAAAATCGGTGTAAAGTGGCTCGGCCGATGCTACTTCCTCGAAGCTCATAGCTTGGTACAAACGCCGGCGGGGAATACTAGTCATTTCGGAAATATTGCGAGCATGAGGGCTAATTAAAACGATGTCAGCTCGTAAACTTCTATGCAACCTCGTATTGCTATCATACAAAGCTCTTTGAAAGCCTAGTTGCATGAACATTAACATATCAGCAAAAGCAATCCCTGCCATCGCTACTAGCAAGCGGCTTCTTTTCCGGCTCATCTGTAGCCAAGCTAGTGGAGTTTTCCATTTCATCTTGAGGTTTTATCCTTGAGTGTAATTTGAACTGTTACCTCTAGATTGGTTAGATTAGCGGTTTTGCGAGTGCTATTAGGGTCTAAACGAATTTTAACTTCTACTACTCTGGCATCAATAGCTGCGATAGGGTCGGTATCAAGCACATCCTTCTTACGAATTTGTAAGCCAATCTCATCAATGACTCCGTTAGCTTCTCCTGCAAAAGCACTGCTAGTTACTATAGCCTTCTGTCCCAAGCGCAAATTTTTGATATCACTTTCATATATTTGAGCAATTGCATACATCTGGTCAGTTTGTCCGACTTCCACAATACCATCACCGCTAACGCTCTCACCTGGTCTAGTATGAATTCGCAGCACCCGTCCATTAATAGGTGTGCGAATGTAAGCCAGATTCAACAAAGCTTGCGCTTCCTCAGTTTCGGCGCTCACACCCTCAAGTTCAGATTGAGCTACCATAACGTCTGTGGGGCGAATTTCAGCAATACTTTCTAGCGTAGCCTCTGTTTCTTCTTGTTGAGCTTGCAGAGTGTTTCGTGTCCGCTGCAAATTAGCTTGGGCTTCCTCGATCTGGGCACGACTGCTATCTAGTATCTGTTGTAAAGTTGCTTTGCCTTCATTAACACTCTTGGAAGCTGTCTCTGACGCTAAACACTTGCTATCACGTTCAGAGGTAGTGATCGCCCCCGCTTGAAACAGCATTTGATAACGCCTACACTCTGTTTCAGCATTGCGCCACTGAGCTATTAAACGTTTAAGTACTGTTTCTTGAGTCTCCTTTTCTCCTTGAAAATCAGCCTCTAACCGTTGAATTGTTGCTTTCTGTAAAGTAATTTGCCCTTGTAATTCAGCTTTTAAGTTTATAATTCTGGCTTTTTGAGCATCAATATTTCCTATTTTTGCACCTGCTTGGACTTGGGCTAGTTTAGCTTTAGCTAGCTGGACTCTTTTTTGGGACTTTTTGAGAGCAGCCTGAAGGCGCTCATGGCTATCCAAAATTGCAATCACCTGTTCACGCTTAACCCAGTCTCCCTCTTTTACCAATAGTTTGGCTACACGAGTTCCACCATTTCCATCTGAAAATCCTGTTGGAGCAGATAATTTTATTACTTCTCCACGGGGTTCCAAACGACCCAAGGCTGTAATCAATTTAGGCTTTAAGAGTGCAGCTGAAGTAGCACCTTTTGAGGCTTGTATAGTAGAGCGCTTGCTAAATAAGCTGTAGAAAACAACTGCACCACTTACAAGTGCGACAGTAACAAAAGTAGTGATCGCCCATCGGTTAAAACCTCTCCGACCTTTGGGGTGTTTGTCAACCTCTGGTGTAGATTCCTTAGTCTGCATAGAAATTAATCCTTTGATACATCCTGGGGCTATTATTTGGCCGAATCCAACATACTTAATCTAAAACTATCAAATCAAATCCCCGGATTTATCTGTAACAAATTAAAACTGATTAAACATTCTGCTTACACATCCAGAAAATTTAATAGTTTTCAAACTTCATGTCTATTTTACTGGTATTTTAATTATTAGTTTTGCATATAATGTACACAATAGTTATGATTTATAAGTAGTTTTTAGACACGTTGCCAAGTCAGATGAAAAGATACATTTCCGGCAGGAGGTGAAATTAGTACAAGCTGATCTCCAGAGAATTCAATAGTCCGTTCCAAGTCTGTACCAGTCCAATCGGGAACTAAACTAACTTCAACGTGGTGAATAACTCTGTTATCTATAATTTCATATTGACCGCTATAAGAAATGTAGTTTCTTGCCGCCTGGAAATATCTCAAAATTGCTTTTATGTATTTTAATATGTCTCCTATTAACCGCGGTTCCAATGCAATATTTCTAAATTTCTGCATTTCTGCGATCGACATTTCAAGATTAAGACGATCACTTGTCATAATCGAGGCAGACATATAGCCATCCTGAGTATAGATGATATAGCCAACAGGACTTTTACCAAATGGATAATCAATTTTTTTTTGTGAATCTATAGATTTAAAATCAATTAGCTTCCAAGTTCCTACCAAATTATTTTTTGAAACTATACTTTGTATCATTATTTATCCTGTTGATTACTACTTTATTATTAACCTCATTTTTGGCAAATAATTAAATGCAGATAGGTGATATCTGTACAATCTTGCTATTGACATAGATAGTTTAAGTAAATAGCGATCGCTGCTGTAAAGAAAAACTTATAGCTTTGATCGCAACTGACGCGATTTCAGATATCTAACACTCTTGTTCATCTACCTTTTGATAATCTTGGCGGTTGCTTTGTAAAGAAGTTTTGTTATCATTTATAACACCACCAAGGAACTATATTAATTGAAAAAGCTGCTTTAAAACATCAGAGGCAGGTATATCCCAATAATCAATATGCTTAACAATTAGCCCATCATCATTTAATTCTGCTTCACTCCGTCCTGGTATATTAACCCTAGGTTGCCATGGAAATGGGGCAGTCCAACTGAGCATCCATTGAGTTTTGATTATGTTTCCAGACTGAGTAAGTTCAAGGAGATTAAGTTCTATATTAATCAGCCCATCGCTGATCAAAGCAATCATTTGCTTATACATTTCAACGCCATGAAACTTATTAAAAGGATCTTCAAAATAGAAATTCTCTGCGTATATACTGTAATTTTGGTCGTTGGGAAATTTGTCGTAGTCTTGTTTGAGAATGGAGACAGTATCTAATGGTTGCATCTTTTAACTAACCTATGAATTCAGAACTAAATCTTGCACATCTGTAAAATAAAACTACTATATATCTTGTATTTTAGTAACTATCTTTTTAAGAATATACTAACTTAAACAATGATATTTTAATAGACGACCCGCCAAAAAACGATGACTAGTAAATTCTTCTCAATTCCAATCAAAAGTAGTACATTCTGAACTTTGGCTATGCGGAGATATAACTATTGAATTTACAAAGTTAGAGTGGCAGAACCTCTGACTCGTTTGTTAGTAGTCAAGTCACACAGCTTAAAGCTAGAATTAGCTTTAAGCTGTGTATATTTTTCCTGCTTAATACAACTTCTATTGCAAGAAGTTAATCATGTAACTTCCAAGGAGCAATAGCTATTACCAACTACTCAGAGATTTTTCCAGAGTACTTGCGCTTCATCTTCAAACCTGCACCAAAAAGACCAGCTGTTAAAAATCCTAGGATAGAAGTAGGTTCAGGTACAGGTGTAAATTTTACTGAAAAGACATCACTAACATTTCCCGCGGGTACAAGGTCACTTAACCCTGCTCCTCCTATATTCACAGCATACTCTAATGGACTGCCAGCAGATGATGTATTGTTACCCCAACGTATGACTGAGGTTACTGTACCATCAGCAGAGTTACCTACCCATGTTCCATTATTATCATCTGGAATGATACCACTTAGAATTTTATCCACAGGAACACTAAAAGAAGAGCCTGTAAAATCAACTAGTTCTGCGGGACGAGGAGAGAATGGAACATTTGAGGAATTTACTTTCACTGAATTTAGAGTCAGTTTTACTAAATCAGCGTTAGTGTAATAGCTGTCTGATTGCCAGTTGTCCCGCAGTTCTATAAAACCGTCAAACTCTACAGCAGAGTTTAAAAGAGCTTTCATCGTCAGATTTACTGCATGAGCTGGCTTAGCTTCTACAACAGCGCAACTAATAGCAGCTGTACAAATGGCTACACTAGAAATTTTCTTCAGAAGTGGCATCATAGTTTTTGATTCCTTAAGCAGCTAAAAATGCAATACAGTTACCTGCACCATACTTTAAACTAAATCGTGTAACAAAGAAGTTAAAAAAAAGAGCAAATTAGGTTAAAAAAGAGTTTTTTTACCCATAAATCAGGCTGAAATCGAGCCAGAATATTGACTACAAGCGATTTGTCGGCTTTATTGATCAACTACAAATCATTCATCAATTTTATTGATAAGCTGCAAACAAACAATTTCTGATAAATATCTTTTATCTCAGTACCACTAAATTCTACTAGTTGTTTATGTATAGAAACATACCTTATTCTGATAACTGTTGGTGAAGTTGAAAAAACTAGAAATCCCATTGAAGGAGTAGGGATTCAAAGCCGATCCTGAATAAGAAATCTTTAGAGATCAATCAACCATTTAGCAAGCGAACTTGCTCAAAATTTTAAGTATAAACGCGATATCTCAGTTACTCTTTATACAATTAACTATTCTTGAATACCTCTGCAACATAACTTTTTGTGGACAAAATTTTCGATTTACTGAGTTTTGTTGCTTGACCTTTAGCGTTTGACCAAGTAATCTAATTTCAGATGTGATTTATAAAGGAAATCTTAAAAAGTAGGGCTATTCAATACCAACTTTGCAATTACTGCATAAATCATACTAACGATATAAAAGTAGGTTCCACAGCCCAAATTTTGGGTCAAGTTTCCGTTGATATACATAAACGTCATACCATTTTAGATAATTTGATCTCAATATGGGGTTGTGCTAATACACCAGACATTTTATCTATTAATGTGTGAAGAAAACTAGTTCAAATATTTCCTAGATAGACCCTGAAAACATATAGTTAATTAGGGTTAAATCCTAGTTTAAAACTATATACACAATCACTGACCTCACAATATTAGTGAGGCAAAAAAATGAGAAAAAATATAATACATATATGACAAATAAGAATATTTCTCGATCATTAACTAAATGGCAAGGCGAAATTGCTATTATTGGTATGGCTTGCCGTTTTCCTGGAGCTAATGATTACAACCAATTCTGGCAAAATCTAGAAGATGGAGTAAATAGCATTACTGAAATTCCTCCTGAAAGATGGCAGCTGAGAAATTTTTATTCCCCATTGGATCAACAACCTAATAAAAGTATTAGTAAATGGGGTGGGTTTGTTCAAGAAGTAGATCAGTTTGATGCTTCATTTTTTAGCATTTCTCCTCGTGAAGCCATCCGAATCGATCCTCAGCAAAGATTAATGCTGGAGTTGAGCTGGTTGTGTTTAGAAGATGCTGGATATTCACCACTGGAATTATCAGGTAGTCCTATAGGTGTTTTTATTGGGGCTTGTAGTTATGACTCAATTCTGACTTTGAATGAGGAAGAGATTGATGTGCATAGTGGAACAGGCAGTTGGACTACTATGATTCCAAATCGAATTTCTGCTTATTTTAATTTTTCTGGTCCAAGTCTTCCTGTTGATACAGCTTGCTCAAGTTCTTTAGTTGCTATTCATCAGGCTATTAATGCTTTGAAAGAACAGGAATGTGAGCAAGCATTAGTGGGTGGAATTAGTGTGTTATTGTCACCAATAACATACATCCAAATGAGTCAGCAGAATATGTTGTCTCCAAAGGGACAATGTAAAACTTTCGACAGTGGAGCGGATGGTTATGTGCGTGGAGAAGGAGCTGGGGTAATTTTATTAAAACCCCTAGATAAAGCCATTCAAGACCAAGATCATATCCATGGTGTGATCAAAGGAAGCGCTGTTAATCATGGTGGAAAAGCAAGAACTTTAACCTCTCCAAATATTTATGCTCAAGCCAAAGTAATTCGTGCTGCCCATAAAAAAGCTGGCATTGCTCCTAATACTATTTCTTACATCGAAACTCACGGGACTGGTACTCCTTTAGGAGATCCAATTGAAATTAACGGTCTCAAAAGAGCTTTCAGACAAAAGGAAGCGCAAGGAGAGTATGAACTAACTCAATCTAAGCACTCTTATTGTGGTTTAGGAACAGTAAAAACCAATGTAGGGCATTTGGAAGGTGCTGCGGGAATTGCAGGGGTAATTAAAGTTCTGTTAGCAATGAAACATAGAAAATTACCCAAGCTACTTAACTTTGAACAATTAAATCCGCATATTAAGTTAGACGGTAGTCCATTCTATATTGTCTTAGAAAATCAGAATTGGGAGCAAATTAAAACACAAGAAGGTGAAATAATACCACGGCGCAGTGGGGTAAGTGCTTTTGGTATTGGTGGTACCAATGCTCATATAGTGTTGGAAGAAGTACCCTCTCAATTGCAGAATCAAAATGTTATCAAAAATGAAGATTATATAGAACGGTCATTAGAGATACTAACACTATCAGCAAAAACAGAAACAGCACTGCAAGAGTTAGTCAAAAACTATCACAAATATCTAACAAGCAACAGCCAAACAGAACTAGCAGACATCTGCTACACAGCGAACACAGGACGTGCCCACTTTAATCAGCGAGTGGCATTCATCGCCGCGAATAAACAAGAATTAGCAGAAAAACTGCATCAATACCAAAGCAAAGAACAACTACCAGGGATAACATCAGGACAAATATCCAGCAGTAGCAGCCCAAGAAAAATAGCATTTTTGTTCACAGGTCAAGGTTCGCAATATGTGAACATGGGAAGACAACTGTATCAAACCCAAGCAGTATTTCGGGCAGCCATAGACCAATGTCAGCAAATCCTGGATAGTCAACTAGAGCATCCTCTAGTAGAAATACTTTATCCATGTACAACTCAAGCACAAGATTTATCTCGGCTCAATCAAACAAGCTACACCCAACCAGCAGTGTTTGCAATCGAGTATGCCCTAGGGCAATTGTGGCAATCATGGGGAATCAAACCAGATATAGTAGTCGGTCACAGCGTTGGTGAATACGTAGCGGCAACCATAGCTGGAATCATGAGTTTAGAAGATGGTCTGAAACTGATTGCAGCCAGAGGTTGTTTGATGCAACAGTTGAGTGTTGAAGGCGAAATGGTAGCAGTGATGGCATCAGCACAACAAGTGCAATCACTGCTGAGTGAGCATAAAAACACAGTTTCTCTGGCAGCGATTAATGCACCAGAAAGTGTAGTGATTTCTGGAGAAAAGACAGCACTAGCAGCGATTTGTCAGCAATTGTCATCTCAAAATATCAAAACAAAACGCTTGCAAGTATCCCACGCGTTTCATTCGCCATTGATGACACCGATGTTGGCAGAGTTTGAAGTAATTGCCAATCAAATCACCTACCATCAGCCGCAAATCCCGCTAATATCCAACCTGACTGGAGAGATTGCAGATGAGCGAATTACAACAGCGCAATATTGGTTAGACCATGTATGTCAGCCGGTGATGTTTGCCCAGAGTATGCAGACTTTGTCGGCTCAGGGTTATCAGGTGTTTTTAGAAGTTGGGGCACAACCGCATTTGTTGAGTCTGGGACGCCAGTGTTTACCGCAACAGGTGGGTGTGTGGTTGGCTTCGATGCGTGCTGGTGTTTGTGAATGGCAGCAGATGCTTTCGAGTTTGGCGCAGTTATATGTGCAGGGTGTGGCTGTTGATTGGTCGGGATTTGAGCGCGATTTTCAGCGTCAGAAACTCGTTTTGCCTACTTATCCTTTTCAACGCCAGCGCTATTGGATTGAAATCAAAAATAGAAGATCTAAAGAGCAATGCTTATTAAGGGGAATAGTTCTTCACCCCTTGCTAGGTCAAAAACTCTACTTAGCAGGTTTAGATAAACAATATCGTTTTGAATCTTTCCTTGCTGAAGATGAGCCAGCTTACCTCAGCCATCATAGAGTGTTTGATAAAGCTCTGTTTCCGACAACTGCCTACTTAGAAATGGCTCTAGCAGCAGGGCTGAATCGGCTTGGCACTTCTAATCTGGTAGTAGAAGATTTAGTAATTGGACGAGGGTTGATTTTACCAACAGGGGAAATCAAAACAGTCCAGACAATTCTTACTCTCTTAGAAAAAGAAAGCTACCAATTCCAAGTATTTACTCAACAGCAACAAGAAAATCAAGACGAAGTTCCTTGGATACTTCATGCCCAAGGGAAAATCCGACTTGACAAAACAAACAAAACTTTTGCAACCGAAGACCTAGAAAAATACAAAATAGAGTGTACTAGGTCTGTAGAAGTCAAACAACATTATCAACAAAACCACCAACGAGGTATTGACTACGGAGTTAGTTTCCAAGGAATTGAACAGTTGTGGTCGGGTTCAAATCAGGCATTGGGTAAGATTAAGTTGCCTTTTGAACTTGTAGAAGAAGCTTCAGACTACCAACTACATCCAGCCTTGCTAGATGCTGCTTTGCAGGTCATCAATCATGCACTGCCAGAAATAGGCAGCAATCAAACTTATTTACCAGTAAAAATTGACCAGTTTAGAGTTTATTGTCGTCCAAAACTGAATTTGTGGGCGATCGCATCAGTAACTGTACCCCATGTCAAAAATGGAGACAGTTTCACTACGCAAGTAACTTTGGTCAATGATGAAGGAGAAATCGTTGCCACAGTTACAGGTTTACAAGTTAAACGAGCAACTCCTCAAGCCTTGCTCCAAACTGAACCAGAATCTATTACCAATTGGCTGTACGAAGTAGAATGGAAAGCCAAACCTCGTCTTGGTCGTTTGCTACCTCCTGATTATTTGCTCAGTCCTGTGGAAATAGAGCATAAATTAAGTCACTCTTCAACAGAATTAGTAGCGCAAGCAGACTTAAAGAGCTACACAAAAATTGCAACTCAGTTAGAAGAATTGAGTGCAGAATATGTAATTCAGGCATTTTTGCAATTAGGCTGGCAATTTCCACTAGGGGCAGTTTTCTCCACAGATTTTGCAGTTACAAGCTTAGGCATAGTTTCTAGCCACCAAAGATTGTGCCATCGGATGCTCCAGATACTAGCAGAAGTGGGGATTTTACAGGCAAATCAACAGCAGTGGCAAGTTTTAGAAAACTTAGAAGCAGTTAACCCAGAATCGAAAATCCAGACCTTACTCAATCAATATCCAGATGCGATCGCAGAGTTGACTTTGCTGCATCGTTGTGCCTCTCAACTTAGTGGAGTATTACAAGGAATCATCGACCCAGTACAACTAGTATTCCCTGAAGGAGATTTAACAACTGCAACTCAACTCTATCAAGAATCCCCGGTAGCTAAAGTGATGAACACTTTAGTGCAAAAAGTCATTACTCAAGCCAGTGAAAATTTACCACAACACCGAGGGATACGGTTGTTAGAAATTGGCGCAGGTACTGGAGGCACCACCAGCTATATTCTGCCTCATCTAAATCCCAGCCAAACGGAATATGTGTTTACAGATATTGGGGTGTTATTCACTACCAAAGCCCAAGAAAAATTTTCAGACTATCCGTTTGTCAGCTATCAAGCCCTAGATATAGAAGCAGACCCCACAACACAAGGATTCAAATCACATCAGTACGATGTGATTATTGCTGCCAATGTGCTTCATGCCACAGCTAATCTGACTCAAACCATGACCCATGTGCGGCAATTATTAGCACCAGGGGGATTGTTACTGTTACTAGAAGGAACAGTGCATCAAAGATGGTTAGATTTAATTTTTGGATTGTTAGAAGGTTGGTGGAAATTTAGCGACTGGGAATTGCGACCAGACTATCCTCTACTAAGTAGAACTAAGTGGCAACAATTGCTAAATCAAACTGGTTTTACGCAAATAGTCGCTTTACCAGAAATTAATCGATTGGAAGAAGCTTTATCGCAGCAAACAGTAATTGTTGCTCAAGCTGATGTAAATCAGACAGAGTCTCGATTATCTTTAGACACAAATTGGTTAATTTTGGCAGATGAACAGGGAATTGCCCAAACATTAACCACTCAACTGCGTTCCGTAGGAGCAGTGTGTACGTTAGTATTTACTGGAAAAAGGTATCAACAACTCTCACCAACAGAATTTACCCTCAACCCAGAACATCCAGAAGAATTCCAGCAACTATTAACACAAATCACAACACACTCACCGAATTTATATGGTGTTGTGCAATGTTGGACTCTGGAAGCAGGAATTGGTCAAACAATCAGCGGTCAAGAGTTGCAGAGCTTAACAAAACTGGGGTGTGGCACCACATTATCTCTAGTACAAGCTTTAGTCAAAGGAAAATTATCCCAACCACCACGTTTATGGTTAGTTACCCAAGGAGCGCAAGCAGTTCCAGATAGTATTCCTGTAGTATCTGGAGTCGCACAATCTTCGTTGTGGGGGATGGGAAAAGTTATTGACTTAGAACACCCAGAACTCAAATGTGTACGGATTGATTTAGACCCGAACCAGACTGTAGAGAAAAAAGGCTTAGCACTGTGGTCAGAAATTTGGTCAGAAGATCAAGAAGACCAAATAGCTCTGCGAGAAGATTGGCGTTACGTAGCACGTTTAGTTAGTAGTCGCCTACGACAACAAACTCTTGACCAACAGCAAATGCCCACACAGCCATTCCGGCTGACAGTATCAGAAAGAGGTACTTTAGACAACCTAATCCTCCAACCAACAACTAGACACTCTCCAAAACCCGATGAAGTGGAAATTAGGGTGAGAGCAACAGGACTTAATTTTCTTGATGTAGTAGCTGCATTAGGCTTGATTCCCAAGCAAGTAGATGGAATATCTCAACAGCACCTATTAGAGATGGATAGTTTCGGTAGAGAGTGTGCTGGAGAAATAGTAGCTGTGGGAGAAAGAGTTACCGAATTGAAAGTGGGAGACTCTGTCATTGCTATGGCTGCTGGCAGTTTTAGCCAATATGTTATCGTTAATGCCCAATTTGTGGCAATCAAACCAGACAATCTCAACTTTGAGGAAGCCGCATCAATTCCGGTGAATTTCTTAACTGCCTATTACGCTTTACACCATGTAGCGCAGATTTCTGCTGGCGATCGCATTTTAATCCATGCAGCAGCTGGCGGAACGGGGATGGCAGCAGTCCAAATAGCCAAGCTTGCTGGGGCTGAAGTATTCGCTACTGCCAGTCCACCAAAATGGGAAGCCCTACGAACAATGGGTGTCCAACACATTATGAATTCCCGAAACGTGGATTTTGCTGAGCAAGTGATGGAAATCACTCAGGGCGAAGGCGTGAATATTGTATTCAACTCTTTGACATCAGGGGACTTTATCACCAAAAGTCTATCAGTAGTTAGTCCCCAAGGTCGGTTTGTGGAAATTGGCAAGCGAGGAGTCTGGAACTCCAGCCAAGTAGCACAAGTAAGACCGGATGTGTCTTACTGGGTGGTTGATTTAGTTAGAGAATCTCAACAGCAACCAGAGTTAATTCAGTCAATGTTGCAAGAGTTGCTCAGTAAATTCTCTGGTGGCTTACTAAAACCACCGTCATTACAGATTTTTGCGATCGCAAATGTCATCAATGCCTTCCGTTACATGCAACAAGCCAAACACGTTGGCAAAATTGTAGTCACTCAAACAGCACAACCAACTCATACCGTAACGTCAACGCCTTTGAAGTTCCGAGAAGATGGGACTTACTTAATTACAGGCGGACTTGGAGGTTTGGGGCTATTGGTGGCACGCTGGATGGTAGAACAGGGAGCTAAGCATTTAGTTTTAGTCAGCCGCCGTCTACCTGATGATGCTGCTGCAAGTAAATTAGCTGAGTTAAAAGCAGCCGGAACCCAAGTCATAGTAGAAACAGCCGATGTATCGGAATATGCAGCAATGGCTAGGGTGTTAGATAATATCAACCAGTCAACTCCCCCACTAGCAGGGATAATTCACTCAGTTGGCGTGCTATCAGATGGAGTGCTGCAAAACCAGAGTTGGTCTAGTTTTGAGCAAGTGATGGCTCCGAAAGTCCAGGGAGCTTGGCATTTACATCAATTGACCCAAAACCAGCCATTAGACTTTTTTGTACTGTTTTCTTCGGCAGCATCTTTGTTGGGTTCCCCTGGTCAAGGAAACCATTCGGCAGCTAATGCTTTTCTCGATGCTTTAGCCCATTATCGCAAAGCAATGGGCTTATCTGGCTTAAGTATTCATTGGGGTGCGGTTGCTCAAATCGGAGAAGCAGCCGAGCGGGGTGCAGATATTAGAGCACAACAGAGTGGCATGGGTGCGATCGCTCCCGACCAGGTAATTAAAGCTCTGGAAGTCATCATGAGTAATACTGCTGTGGAAGTTGGGGTAGTACCTATTGATTGGTCAGCATGGCAAGACAAAGTTGCCAAATGGCCATTCCTAGCAGACTGGGAAAATGCAAGTTCGACAACGGTTACTCAAAACGAGCAACTTCTAGAAAAACTCAAGCAAATTACGGGTAATGAACGAGAAAACATCCTCATAACTCATCTGCAAAACGAAATTGCTCAAGTTTTAAGCATGAAAACTGCTGACATCGATGCTAAACAACCTCTCAACTTAATGGGAATCGACTCTTTAATGGCTGTGGAATTACGCAACCGAATTAAAACCAAATTAGAGGTAGACGTTCCCATTACAAAATTTATCGAAGGCGACAGCATTATTAGTCTCTCCGCAGAAATTAGCCAACAACTTAGTCAAAGCGAACAAACTCCATCAGAAACATCTCTACCAACTCTTGTCACTAACCCTGACCAACGCTATCAACCTTTCCCTCTCAATGAAATTCAGCAAGCCTATTGGCTAGGCCGTCAGCAAATCTTTGATTTGGGTAATATTGCCACCCATATTTACATAGAAGTAGATTGTGAGAACTTAAATCTAGAACACCTCAACCAAGCTTGGCAAAAATTAATTGCACATCACGATATGCTGCGGATGGTAGTAGTTGCAGATGCTCAACAACAAGTTCTTCAGCAAGTACCTATCTATGAAATTAAAGTTTTGGATTTGGCTCAAGAGCCTGCTCAAACGATTACTTCCGAACTAGAAGTAATTCGTGAGCAAATGTCTCACGAGATTTTACCAGCAGACCAGTGGCCTTTGTTTAACATCCAAGCTACTCGTTTAAATCAACACACCCGATTACATATCAGCCTTGATTTGTTAATAGCTGATGCTTGGAGTATCTATTTGATATTCACTCAATGGATGCAGTTGTACAAAGCTCCTGAAAGTTCACTCCCAGCCTTAGAATTATCATTCCGAGACTATGTACTAGGGGAGTTAGCCCTCAAAGATACCCCACAATATCACCGCTCTCAGAAATATTGGTTCGACCGTCTTGATAGCTTACCACCTGCCCCAGAAATTCCTCTCAGCCAACCAATTTCTGCTATTAACCAACCTCGGTTCCAGCGTCGCAGTGCTAAATTGACTCCAACTCATTGGCAGCAATTACAGCAAAAAGCTCGTAAAGCCAATTTAACTCCTTCTGGGTTACTGTTAACTGCTTTTGCAGATATCTTAAATCTTTGGAGTAAATCTCCTAAATTTACCATCAATCTCACCCTATTTAATCGCCTTCCCATACATCCTCAAGTTAACCAGTTGGTGGGAGATTTTACCTCTTTAATTTTGCTGGAGGTAGATAATTCGGTAGCAACGCCATTTATAAATCGTGCTCAAAAACTGCAAAAGCAACTTTGGCAAGACTTAGAGCATAACTATGTCAGCGCAGTAGAAGTTCAGCGAGAACTCCGCCGTCGCGGACGTAGCCAACCAATGGGAGTAGTCTTTACCAGCACTTTAGGGTTAGGTTCTTTGGCTAATGAAGATTTAGGAGAAGGATTTGGCCTCAAGCAATTAGGAGAGATGGTTTATAGTGTTGCTCAAACTCCTCAAGTTTGGCTTGATCATCAAGTGTTAGAAGAAAAAGGAGCATTGGTGCTGAATTGGGATGCAGTCGCAGATTTGTTTCCTGAGGATCTTCTCGATCAAATGTTTGCAGCTTACTGTGATTGGCTCAGACAACTAGCAACATCTGACGAACCTTGGAGTAAAACCCATCACCAACTGTTATCACCAGAGCAACTCACCCTGCAAACACAAATAAATCAGACAGCGAAGAATTTGTCTGAGGAAACATTGCATAGTTTGTTTATCAAGCAGGTACAAGCTCAAAGTGAATCACCTGCTATTATTACGACAAACAAAGTTTTAAGTTACCAGGAACTATACAAGCGATCGCATCACTTAGGGTATGAATTACGGCGATCTGGAGTTCAACCAAACACTCTAGTAGCTGTAGTTATGGAAAAAGGATGGGAACAAGTAGTAGCAGTTCTCGGAATCTTGATGTCCGGTGGTGCTTACTTACCTATTGACCCAGGATTACCTCAAGAACGCCAGTGGTATCTACTTGCACAAGCAGAAGTTAAACAAGTTTTAATCCAAAGTCATTTGCAAGAGTCTTTGTGCTGGCCAGAAGGAACTACTTGTTGGTCTGTAGATACTCAAGAGATAGCAGCATTGGATCTACCTGTTTTAGAACCAGTACAAACTCCAGAAGATCTAGCTTATGTGATTTACACTTCTGGCTCTACAGGTTTACCCAAAGGAGTTATGATTGACCATCGAGGAGCAGTCAATACAATCCTCGACATCAACCAACGCTTTCAAGTAAAACCATCTGACCGAATCTTGGCTCTATCGGCTTTGAATTTTGACCTGTCAGTGTACGACATCTTCGGCATATTAGCAGCCGGGGGAACTATAGTCATACCAGCACCAACCGGAACCAAAGATCCGGCTCACTGGATAGAGTTAATCACAACTTACCAAATTACTATTTGGAATTCTGTGCCAGCTTTAATGCAAATATTAGTGGAATATCTTTCAGGAAAATCACAACAATCAACTAATGATTTGCGAGTGGCTTTGTTGAGTGGAGATTGGTTGCCAATTAACTTACCAGATAAAATCCGGTCTCTGTGGTCTGATGCTCAAGTAATCAGTTTAGGAGGAGCCACAGAGGCATCAATCTGGTCTATCAGCTATGACATTGATCAGGTAAATTCTAATTGGAAGAGTATTCCCTACGGCAAACCTTTAATTAATCAACGTTTTTACGTGTTGAATGAGTTAATGGATGTTAGACCAATTTGGGTACCAGGGCAACTTTATATTGGCGGTGTAGGATTGGCTCTAGGTTATTGGAAAAATGAGCAAAAAACACAAGCCAGTTTTATTATCCATCCAATAACTCAAGAACGCCTGTACAAAACTGGGGATTTAGGACGATATTTACCTGATGGCAACATTGAGTTTCTGGGTAGAGAAGACTTTCAGGTAAAAATTAATGGCTACCGTGTGGAATTAGGAGAAATTGAAGCAGCATTACAGCAAATTACAGGCATCAAAGAAGCAGTGGTCAGTGCAGTGGGAGACTCACAACAAAGCAAACGTTTAGTAGCCTATATCTTACTAAATTCTTCCTTAATTGCTGAAGCAGACAAACAAAATGATGTTACTCCGCTTTCTCAGGAATCAAATTCTATTACTAAGCATTTGCGTCAACATTTGAAAGAAAAACTTCCTGAGTATATGGTTCCTACTAATTACGTTGTTATGGAAGCTTGGCCATTGACTGCTAATGGTAAGGTAGACCGTCAACGATTGCCCAAGCCAGAAGAAAGCACTCGTTCTAATCTGGAATATGTAGTACCTCAAACCGAAACTGAACGAAAAATTGCTGCTGTTTTACGAGAATTACTTTGCATAGAAACAGTCGGAATTTACGACAATTTCTATGACATTGGAGGTAACTCGTTACTCTTAATTCGAGTACAAAACAAATTGCAAGACATATTTAACATCGAGCTAAAAGTAGTTGACCTTTTTACCTACCCAACTATATACTCCCTAAGTCAATATATTGCTGGTAATGAAGACAATTCTGCTGAAATAGGCAAAAACATTGGTAATAATCGTTTGCAAAAACGTACTGCTATCAAAGAAAAGGGTAATATTCGGAAAACACTCCGTAATCAAAAATAGAAGGTGTAATACCTACTTGAACAGAGTCGATAAAATCAATAAGTTTGATGTTAGAAAAAAAATAACACTTCAAACTTACTTAACTCTTAAAATTTTCAAGATTACTACCTTTCCAATATAAAGTTAATAAATGAATAAAATTTTTAGAATACGATAATTGCAAAAATTAATTTATCTAAAAATATAAAGCTTAATTTTTTTAAAGGAAAAAATTATGTATCAGCTAGAAGAAGAATTTTTTGATGAAAATCAAGATATCGCAATAATTTCTATGTCTGGACGTTTTCCAGGCTCAAATAGTATTGAGGAATTTTGGCAGAATATTCGAGATGGTATAGAGTCAATTCGTTTTTTTTCAGAAGAAGAATTATTAGCTGCTGGTGTCAAGCCTGAACGATTGAATAACCCTAATTACGTAAAAGCTAGCGGAACTCCATCAAATATCGATATGTTCGATGCTAGTTTTTTTGGCTGTAGTCCTAAAGATGCTATAGAAATAGATCCGCAACAACGGTTGTTTTTAGAATGTGCTTGGGAAGTAATAGAAAGGGGTGGTTACAATCCAAACGTATATGAAGGTTCAATTGGGGTTTACGCTGGTTGCAGTATTAATAGTTATTTAATCAACAATCTTGATTCTGAATCTGACCTCGGTTTACGGGTATATCTTAAGGGAGGTGACAAAGATTATTTAGCAACGCGTGTTGCTTACCATCTAAATTTAACTGGGCCTGCTGTTAGCATTCAAACTGCTTGTTCAACCTCATTGGTAGCAGTTCACATTGCTTGCCAAAGTCTGCTTAATGGAGAGTGTGACATGGCGCTAGCAGGTGGGGTCTCTATTTTTGTTTCTCAGGAACCTGGGTATTTGTATCAAGATGGGTTGGTTGCTTCACCGGATGGGCACTGTAGAGCTTTTGATGCCAAAGCTAACGGAACAGTTCCAAGTAATGGGATTGGGGTTGTACTCCTTAAGGGACTCAAGGATGCAATTACTGATGGTGATTATATCTATGCAGTGATTAAGGGTTCAGCTATTAACAACGATGGTTCTTTAAAAGTGGGCTATACTGCGCCTAGTGTAGAAGGTCAAGCAGCAGTAATTGCAGAAGCTCATGCTGTCGCGGGAGTAGACCCAGAGACAATTACATATGTAGAAACTCATGGTACGGGGACACAACTGGGAGATCCTATTGAAATTGCAGGTTTGACCAAGGCTTTTCAACAGAGTACGCATAAGCAAGGTTATTGTGCTATTGGTTCAGTAAAAACTAATATAGGGCATTTGGTTACAGCAGCAGGAGTAGCAGGACTGATTAAAGCTGTGTTGGCTCTCCAGCACAAATTATTACCTCCTAGTTTAAATTTTGAAAAACCCAATCCTAAAATCGATTTTGCCAACAGTCCTTTTTATGTCAACACAACTCTTACTGAATGGAAAACCAATGGTACTCCTCGTCGAGCAGGAGTTAGTTCTTTTGGTGTAGGGGGAACTAATGCACATCTGGTACTCCAAGAAGCACCAAAACAAGTTAAGAGTAAAAACTTATATGAACGGTCATTAGAGATACTAACACTATCAGCAAAAACAGAAACAGCACTGCAAGAGTTAGTCAAAAACTATCACAAATATCTAACAAGCAACAGCCAAACAGAACTAGCAGACATCTGCTACACAGCGAACACAGGACGTGCCCACTTTAATCAGCGAGTGGCATTCATCGCCGCGAATAAACAAGAATTAGCAGAAAAACTGCATCAATACCAAAGCAAAGAACAACTACCAGGGATAACATCAGGACAAATATCCAGCAGTAGCAGCCCAAGAAAAATAGCATTTTTGTTCACAGGTCAAGGTTCGCAATATGTGAACATGGGAAGACAACTGTATCAAACCCAAGCAGTATTTCGGGCAGCCATAGACCAATGTCAGCAAATCCTGGATAGTCAACTAGAGCATCCTCTAGTAGAAATACTTTATCCATGTACAACTCAAGCACAAGATTTATCTCGGCTCAATCAAACAAGCTACACCCAACCAGCAGTGTTTGCAATCGAGTATGCCCTAGGGCAATTGTGGCAATCATGGGGAATCAAACCAGATATAGTAGTCGGTCACAGCGTTGGTGAATACGTAGCGGCAACCATAGCTGGAATCATGAGTTTAGAAGATGGTCTGAAACTGATTGCAGCCAGAGGTTGTTTGATGCAACAGTTGAGTGTTGAAGGCGAAATGGTAGCAGTGATGGCATCAGCACAACAAGTGCAATCACTGCTGAGTGAGCATAAAAACACAGTTTCTCTGGCAGCGATTAATGCACCAGAAAGTGTAGTGATTTCTGGAGAAAAGACAGCACTAGCAGCGATTTGTCAGCAATTGTCATCTCAAAATATCAAAACAAAACGCTTGCAAGTATCCCACGCGTTTCATTCGCCATTGATGACACCGATGTTGGCAGAGTTTGAAGTAATTGCCAATCAAATCACCTACCATCAGCCGCAAATCCCGCTAATATCCAACCTGACTGGAGAGATTGCAGATGAGCGAATTACAACAGCGCAATATTGGTTAGACCATGTATGTCAGCCGGTGATGTTTGCCCAGAGTATGCAGACTTTGTCGGCTCAGGGTTATCAGGTGTTTTTAGAAGTTGGGGCACAACCGCATTTGTTGAGTCTGGGACGCCAGTGTTTACCGCAACAGGTGGGTGTGTGGTTGGCTTCGATGCGTGCTGGTGTTTGTGAATGGCAGCAGATGCTTTCGAGTTTGGCGCAGTTATATGTGCAGGGTGTGGCTGTTGATTGGTCGGGATTTGAGCGCGATTTTCAGCGTCAGAAACTCGTTTTGCCTACTTATCCTTTTCAACGCCAGCGCTATTGGATTGAAGTGGCTCATGAACGTTATCAAGATAAATCTATTACATCAGAGAATGATAGTTCTCTTATCGTTAATCTCATTAAGCAAGGAGATATAAAAACCTTAACTCAACAACTCGAAATAGAGGAAAATCTCTCCGAAAGCGAAGTTGCTCTGCTGCCTAAATTACTAAAACTGATAGTTCAACAGCATCAACAACAACTAACAAAGATTAGCATTGAAGAAAATACTTTACTACAACAGAAATCTGTAACAAAACTTGATCTGCTCCAGGAACTACAAGCAGTTCCTACGGTAAAGTATAAACAAATTTTAATAGAATACTTGGAAAAGCAGATACGCCATATACTACAAATTCATGCATCTCACTCTCTAAATACACAAAAATCTATTTTAGAATTAGGTTTTGATTCTTTAAGTATCATTGAACTAAAAAGTCAATTAGAAGCTCAATTAGAAGTAACTATACCTGCTAGCGAAATTATCCAAGGGCCCAGTATTATTGAACTAGCAGAACAGCTTACTGAACAACTCACTCAAGATATTTATATCTCAAATAGGGCACTTGCCAAAGGTGAAATTACAGAGTTAGCTAATCAAACAGCAAGTTGGATTGCATACCATAAACCTAAGCCCAATAGTTATCTACATCTATTTTGCTTTCATCCCTGGGGGTCAAGTGCTTCAATTTTCAAAAAATGGTCTGATGAATTGCCACCATATATAGAAGTTTTACCAATTCAACTTCCAGGTAGGCAACAGCGTTTAAAGGAAAAACCATTTACAGAATTTGTAAATTTAATCGAAGTTTTAGGAGACTTTATTCATACTTATCTTAATAAGCCTTTTGCTTTTTACGGTCATAGCATGGGTGCTTTAATTGCTTTTGAACTTGCCTACACTGTTAAGCAAAAATACAATATTAGCCCACAATACTTATTTTTGGGTGGCGCTCAAGCACCATCTGATGTTTCTTTTTTAAATAAAATTAAAACTTTCTCACAAAATCAAATTTTGAATTATCTTCTGGACATTTCAGAAATACCAGAGGCTATTTATAATGATAAATTGCTTGTTGAGGAGTTGATGGAGATTTTTAAAGCAGATCTACAACTACTACAAAGTTATTGCCACAGAAAGCAAGAGCCACTCGATTGCCCAATTTATACTTTTGGCGGTATAGATGATGTTTCGGTTAGTGAAGAGCAACTTTCATTATGGTCTCACTACACTCAGAATACCTTTAAGCTGCAAATGCTTCCGGGTAAACATATGTTTTTGAAAAATAACCTAAAATCTATTTTGGATGTAATTTCTGAGGAAATATTAAAACTTAATAGTCATGAATAACCAAGTTTATCATAGTAGTGAACAAAAACTAGAGATTGCTATTATTGGTGCTGGAATCTCTGGTTTGTGTATGGCAATTAATCTAAAGAAAGTCGGTATTAACTCATTTAAGATCTTTGAAAAAGCGGATAGTTTAGGTGGCACATGGCGAGATAATACCTATCCAGGTGCTGGTTGCGATGTTCCATCTTTCCTATATTCATTTTCTTTTGAGCTTAAATATAACTGGACGCTAAACTATCCAAAACAACCAGAAATACTTCAATACCTAGAATATTGTGCTGAAAAATACGGTATTAAGCAACATATTCAATTTAATACTGAAATTATTACAGCGATTTTTGAACATGAACAAGGTGTTTGGAGTATTCATACCCGTACCAACGAAAAGTTACAAGCTAATATTTTAATCAGTGGTTGTGGGCAATTAAATCGTCCCAAAATACCCGATATAGATGGAATTAATACATTTCAAGGAACTCAGTTCCATTCGGCTCGGTGGAAAAATCAGTATAATTTAAGTGGTAAAACAGTGGCAGTAATAGGTACTGGTGCTAGTGCTATTCAGTTTATTCCACTAATTGCTAAGGAAGTGAAGAAGTTATTCATTTTTCAAAGTAGTGCCAACTGGATTTTAAATAAGCAAGATCATAAATTCACTGAATTTCAACATTGGATATTCAAGACGTTTCCATTCACAGTTAATTTATATCGATTATGGATTTATTTAACCTTAGAGTTTTTGCTTGTTAATGGAGTTCTTCAAAAAGACGGCATTACAGGAAAATTCTTTGCTGCTTACCTTAGTCGTCAGAGACATCAAAAAGTAAAACAGGCAGCGCTTCAATCAGTCCTAGAGCCAAATTTTCAAGTTGGTTGTAAACGAGTTTTACTGTCAAATGATTATTATGAAACGCTTCAGCAACCTAATGTTGAAGTTATTAGTAGCCGTGTTAAAGCTATATGTACTAATAGCGTGTTGACTCAAAATGACCAGAAATATCGGATAGATACTCTTATTTTTGCTACTGGTTTTCATGCTACTAACTTTTTATCATCTATAAAAATAATTGGTCTGAATAACCAATTGTTAGAGGATAAATGGAAAGATGGAGCTGAAGCATATAAAGGTATTCTGATATCAGGATTTCCTAATTTATTTATGCTTTATGGGCCAAATACTAATACATCAAATTCAATTATATTTATGATTGAATGCCAGGTTCGTTATATCATTTCTTGCATTCGGCTAATTCAAAGAAAATCGTTACTATATTTGGATGTTAAGCCTAGTAAGCAATCTTTATTTAACCAAAAACTACAGGTTGATGCTGCCAAAACTGTTTGGAGTAGTAATTGTACTAACTGGTATAAAACTGATAAAGGTAAGATTGTCAACAATTGGCCTCAATCAACGTTATGTTATCTATTAACAACTTTTGGCGCTAATTCAAACGATTTTTACTGCTTGGATAAAAATAAAAAATAAGCTAAAATATGAGATATTATTGATTAGATTAAAAGGTTCTAGATTTCGTTAATTGTAGAATAGTAATTTACAGCTAAAAAGCTAAGAATTTACTTTACTCAGCATTTGAAAACTGTTCGCCGGAGTTAAATAATGAATTTATGGTTTCGTTTCTGGTGGTATTGGTTAATCATTGCTACTTGCGGAGTAACTATATTTGGCATTAGCTTGGTTATCTTACCAGATTTCATGCAGTTGTTCTTTAACGCGATGTTCTTTTCACCCTTGCAAGCACACACTACTTTTAGTAATATCGCACATTCCTATATTAAATTTTTGTATGGCGTACTTGGTGCTGTAATGGTCGGTTGGAGTGTTACCTTACTCTTTATCCTTGTAGGGCCATTTCATCGTGGGCAACGTGAAGCATGGTATGCCATGACAGTCTCGGTACTCGTGTGGTTTATGCTGGACAGTTCGTTGTCGATATCAACAGGATTTTGGCAAAATGCTGTCTTCAATACTATATTTCTCGTATTTTTTGCAATCCCTCTGACAGCCACATATATGTATTTTACTAAGTGATCTGCTTAAGATGTGTTTTATAAACTTACAATTTGTGTTTAACATAATAAATATAAAATTCTTAAATATAAAATACAAAACTTACATATAGACTAATAGTTTATTTAGAAAATAATTAGTTCAATAATTTGCTAATAATAAAAATACTAATTTATACTTACATAATATTATATAAAATAATTTTTATAAGAAATAATAGTAGGAAATAAACTAATAAATACTGTTCAAACCTTCGTACTGCCAAACTTCTGAAATTCCGCACAGAAGATGTAATTTTGTAGTACAATAGTGATACCTACGGCAATGTCAGAGACGATCGCACCATAATAAAACTCCTTAGGATCTTCCGGCATTCCAGCCTTACACCACTCTTGAAATGCACGAATCATTTAAATGGCGTCATTTACAATCCGAGATCATTCTGTTATGTGTGGGGTGGTATCTACAATATCCATTGAGTTATAAAAACTTATAAAATCACAGGACTTAAGTATGAATAAGTTACTCCTTTCCAGTCTTAAGATTACCTCCAGATAGCTCAATCTATGCTTTTGCAAAGAAATACAATAGGTATTCTTTTAATGGAAAGGAGGTAAGAAACGAGTAATGATGTGCTGAGTTAAGAATCGCTTACAAGCAGAGGCAGTCCGTTACGTATTTTCCCCTGTTGAAGGAACATAACAGCGGGGTATTAACCTTCTTTGGATCAGAAGATATCGTACTTTTTCCTAAGTTCCCAACATCTGCAAGTTGTGCAAAGTTGCGTAAAGTCCTCTTTGTTCCAGCAATTCCTCGTGACTTCCCTGTTCGATTAATTCTCCCCGCTTGAGAACAAAAATTCGATCTACGTTGCGAATTGTAGACAAACGGTGAGCGATAATAATGGCGGTACGTCTCTGCAAAAGCTGATTTAATGCTTCTTGAACTAAAGCTTCTGTCCCAACATCTAGACTAGCGGTTGCCTCATCCAATACCAGAATTTCTGGATTGCGAATAGCAGCACGAGCAAAGGCTAAAAGTTGCTTTTGTCCACTAGAAAGATTTGTGCCGCGCTCTCTAAGTTGAGTATCGTAGCCTTGAGGTAACTGTTCAATAAACTCAGCAATGTTTGTGCTCTCTGCTGCTTGTTGAATTTCCTCAATGGTGTAAATGTCTCCTAAGCTGATATTGCTTTTAACATCACCAGCAAACAAAAAGCCTTCTTGTAAAATTACTGCCATGTAGCGGCGTAGTTCTGCTTGTGGTACTTCTCGGATATCTACGCCATCTATCAAAATACGTCCTTGGGTGGGTTCGTAGAGGCGACACAGAAGACGGATGATGGAACTTTTACCTGCACCTGTGGGGCCGACTAATGCCACTTTTTCACCAGGATGAATGGTGAAATCTAAGTCTTTAATTACATAATCATCGTCTTTGTAGGCAAACCAAACGTGATCAAAACGGATTTCTCCCAGTTCCGGTGGAGTATTGAGGTCTGGGGATTCGAGTTCTGCAACTATCTCATCTATATAGCCGAATTTGGCATCAAATATTGAGAAACGCGGATTGGTGCGATCGCGTATTTCTATCGGTTCATCTAAAATATCACTAACCCGTTCAATGGCTGTAAATCCAGATTGGATTACGGTGAATTTTTCAGCAAAATCTCGTAAGGGGTCAAATAAACGCTGAGCATACAATACAAATGCAGATAAAACCCCAAAAGTCAAGTTTTCTCTTAAAAGCAACCAACCACCTACCCATAACACACCTGCGATCGCAATCAGTCCAATCCATTCTAAGGTTGCTGAAACAGCCGAATCATAAAAAATGGTTTGATCTACTTGGGCTGTGTAATTCTTGTTTGTGACCCGAAATAGTTCAGCATTAAATTTTTCTCTACGGAACAACTGTACTACATTGATGCCAACCACATTTTCTTGTAGCTGTGAGTTTAAAATAGAAAGTTCTTCTCGCACTTTGTAATTGGCTTTGCGGTACTGTTGCTGAAAGTAAACAATTACCCAAGTAACTGGTAACAACATCAACAACAGCAAACAAGCAAGTTGCCATTGGATAGAAAACATTAAAGCCGTAATCACCAGCATAGAAAACAAATCGGACACAATGCCAATTGCCCCAGTGGAAAAGACATCTCCTAACACTTCCACATCGCTGGTGAGTCTGGTAATTAATTTACCTACAGGCGTGCGGTCAAAAAAGCGCACTGCTAGAGATGTCACATGATGAAATAAGTCTTGGCGAATTTCTGCGGTGATTTTTTGCCCCAGTGTTTGTACTATATAACCCTGAATACCTGTCAATGAGAGCCTTACAATAATCGCAAGTAGCAATAACCCTTCCAGAATATGTAATCCTTGCAAGAAAGGGCGATTCCTGAGAAACTCATAAGTGCTGGGTTCATTGCGAATCAGAGAAATTACCTGTCCAATCAACAATGGTTGTACAGCGTTAGCTAATGCGATCGGCACGAGTAGGATCATTGAAAGCACCAGCAGCCGCCCACTACGACGGGCATAAGGCACTAAACGCAAAAATAACCGCCAGTCATTTTCGCGCCGACGGTCTTGGGTGTAAGGTTTTTGGAAGGATTGGGAGATGCTCATAATAGGAGCATTATATTAATTTTTACAATCGGAAAAACACACTATTTTAAAGTAGCGATACTTTCTCTAAGAGAGACTACGCTAACGCACACCTTCTCTGATACCATGCCTGAGATAGAAACTGCAAGACTACAACTCAGACCATATACCCTAAACGACCTGGATGAACTTGCTCCCATTTTGAGTAATCCAGCAGTCATGAAGTATTCACCTAGAGGGCCGATACCAACCGAGAAGCTCAAAGAAGTAGCCTTGGAGATATTAGAATTTTTTATAGCACACTGGCGTCAGCATGGTTTTGGTGTTTGGGCTGTTGTAGAAAAAACCACCGTCAAATTAATTGGTCATTGTGGGCTGAATTTTTTACCAAATAGTCCTGAAGTTGAAGTTCTCTATCGCTTAGACCAAGCTTATTGGAATCAAAGTATTGCCAGTGAAGCAACAAAAGCAAGTTTGAGATATGGCTTTGAGGTAGTCAAACTAGATCAGATTGTCGCCATCACTGCACCAGAACACATTGCTTCGCGTCGGGTAATGGAAAAAGCCGGGTTGAAATACGAGAAAAATGCCCAATTTTACAACTTAGATGTAGTTTACTATGCCATCTCGCGATCGCAATGGCAACTCAATAATTCCCCACTTTGACATATCTCAAAGTCAAATAGACTCAAAATTCTTTAGTATTGACTTCATCTTGAGTACAAAAAGTTACATCGCTGAAATAAGCTCATCCCACCCCTTAAAGGGGATGGATTTCATGTTGACTGTTGACTGTTGACTGATAAAAATTGCTTTTATATACGTAGCATCACTGATGAATAGTTACTTATAGTCGTTCAATACTAGAAGCATGAAAACGTGATATTTGGTTACGAACTGATCCAGTATTAATACTGAACATTGTTGAAGCAATTTGATAATCATGATGAAAAAGTTATCAAAGATGACTGCTACTGTTCTATTTATGGCTTTGAGTTCAATTGCTACGACACCAACTGCTAATGCTGTCACTACCTACTTAGAACCTAGTTTATACAATAGCTTTGACGACAGTCCTTTTAAAGATGGTAACTATTCATACTTTAACTTGGAAGACTTTGAAGATGGCTTTTTAAATACACCAGGTGTCACTGCGTCTGGTGGTGTTATAAATCTACCTAGCCCTTTTAACATCTCAACTGATTCTGTAGATAGCGATGATCGAGTAATCGATGGCAGTGGATTAAATGGTTATAGTTGGTATTCTGCCGAAAAATCAACTATCAGATTTACTTTCAATGCTAGTGTTCTGGGTGGTTTACCCACGAATGTTGGCATTGTTTGGACTGATGTTGGCTTTTCTAATACTGGTCTAGGATTTGGTAAAGTTAACCTCGAAGCTTTTGACGCCCTTGGCACTTCTTTAGGAGTCTTAGGTTCAACTTTGGTTGGTGATGGCGATTTCCGTGGCCAGACCGCAGAAGATAGGTTTTTCGGTGCAATCAATTTGGATGGCATTTCAGCAATTGAAATCCGAATGCTTGATAGTACGGACTGGGAAGTAGACCATCTACAGTATGGTCGGGCTAACAGCCAGTCTGTTCCTGAACCTTCTACTTTGTTCGCTTTGTTTGCTGTTGGGGCTATGGGTGTAGGTTTGCGACTCCAATGCCAGCAAAATAAGGGGTTGGGGACTGGGAGGCATAGCCCATTGCGTTAGCGCAGCCTACAGTGTACACACAAGTCAAAAATTTTCCCGCTGACCCCTCATCCCGCCCAGAGCATCGATTCAGTAATTGCAAAAACCCGATTTCTTTTCAGTAGAGACGTTGCAATGCAACGTCTCTACAAAATAATCGGTTTTTCTCTCAGCCTTTGAACTAGAAATTTGTAGCGATTGTTTCATGAATGTTCTTATGAGTATGTAATAATACTACACTTCTCTATTTACGTCTTATATCTAAAGGTAGAGAATAGTGATTAACTTAAATTGGGAAACCTTATAGAAGTTAATTCCCAAGAGGTATCCTGCCCATTTATCTCCAGTGCAACCGAGGTCAGATGACGCAACCTTTAAATCAAGTCAAAGAATGGGAACAACGTCGTAACGAAGCAAACCGCTACTATAAGCGGGGGAATTTTCAAGAATATCTGGATCTAACAACTGAGAACTTACATTTAGCTAGGATAATTCCAGATCGAGCCAGAGAAGGTTATGCATTGAACGACATCGGTTTAGCTCACCTTGGTTGCTGGCAACCTCAAAGAGCATTAGAGTATTTTCATCAAGCACTTTCAGTTGCTCAAGAAATAAGCAACGCGCGAGCAGAGGCGATCGCACTCAGCAATCTAGGTTCTACCTACAGCCGTCTTGGACGCTTTTCGCAAGCGCTGGAGTATTTGGACACAGCAGTTCAAATCTTCAGGAAACTGCAAGACACACAAGGTGAAGTTTCAACTCTCAATGATGTAGCACTGATCTATACTAGGTTAGGAGAACCGAAACGATCACTGTTACTACAACACCAAATTTTGGCGATGCGTCAATTGCTAGGAGATATTTCTGGTAAAGCAACCACGCTAAATGGTATTGGGTTTGCCTACAGCGCCTTGGGTAAGTTTGAGCAAGCTTTAGAATTTTTGCAAGAAGCAATCCCAATTCAACGAGCCGCTAAGAATTTGATTGGTGAAGCAACCACCTTGAACAATATTGCCTCTATCTATACTGATTTAGGCAAACCTAAACAAGCACTATTGCTCTACTATCAAGTTCTTTTGACACGTCGTTCTCTAAACGATCGCTCTGGTGAAGCAACAACTCTTCACAATATTGGTTTTACCTACGCTATCCTCGCCCAAAATCGGCAAGCATTGAAGTTCTACAAACAAGCCATTGCAATTTATCGACAATTGGGCGACAGTCTAGGAGAAATTTCCACTTTGCTGAACATGGGAAGCCTTTACGCTACAACTAAACGCAAAAAGTTGGCGCGATCGTGCTACCAAAATGCCCAAGAATTAGCCGAACAAATTGAATATCAGCCATTTATGGAAAAGGTACGGCAGTTCATGGATGCTTTGTAAAATAGTCAAGAGACACGAAACCCTGTAGTAGAGACGTTACATGTAACGTCTCTACATCTACATGTAACGTCTCTACATCTACGGTCTCTACACGTGATTCTGCTGTAATTACGTTAATTACGAATTACGAATTATTAAATCCTGTCTATGAAAGCTTACGAAGTCCAGAGTACTACAGGGATTGATGCCCTCATATTAGTTGATCGCCCTGAACCAAAACCCACTACGGGCCAAGTTCTGATTAAAATAAAAGCAACATCGCTGAATTACCGCGATTTGCTTGTGACTGAGGGAGCCTACGGTTCTGGACTGAAATATCCGCTGATTCCCATGTCTGATGGTGCGGGGGAGGTTGTGGAAGTAGGTGAAGGTGTCACACGTGTGAAAGTAGGCGATCGCGTCGCTGGTATCTTCTTCCAAAACTGGATTTCTGGCTCTTTAACCAAAGAGCATACAAAATCGGATTTGGGAGGCGGTATCGATGGCATGTTGGCTGAATATGTTGTACTACACCAAGATGGCTTAGTAATATTACCTGATTACTTATCCTATATAGAAGGTGCAACCTTGCCCTGTGCAGCCGTTACAGCTTGGCATGCATTGGTAACAAAGGGCAATATTAGCGCAGGTGATAGTGTTTTGTTACTCGGTACAGGGGGAGTTTCAACTTTTGCACTCCAGTTTGCCAAGCTACATGGTGCTAGAGTCATTGTTACTTCCAGCAGCGACGAGAAATTGAGGCGATCGCAACAGCTTGGCGCTGATGAGACGATTAACTACAAAACATCGCCAGATTGGGAAAAGCAAGTTTACCAATTGACTAATCGCACAGGTGTAGACCATGTTGTAGAAGTAGGCGGTGCAGGCACTCTGCCAAAATCACTACAAGCAGTTCGCATTGGCGGAACTATTAGCTTGATAGGTGTATTATCAGGCAGAGGAAATGATATTGACCCCATGCCAATACTCTTCAAAAGTTTAACAGTTCAAGGTATTTACGTCGGCAGTCGGGAAATGTTTGAGGCGATGAATCAAGTGCTGCAAGAGCATCAAATTAAGCCGATTATTGATAGAGTTTTCTCCTTTAATGAAGCACAGGAAGCTTATCGTTATCTCAAAAGTGCTGCTCACTTCGGTAAAGTGGTAATTCAGCTTGAATAATTATCGTATTGCCAAAATTCAGGGCAAGTTGTTGATATATTGGCTGGAAATTGAACACTGATAAATCAGGTAATTTTGGTATTCAAGACATAGAAGCCAGTAGAGTATGTTAAATTAAAGAAAAAACTATAAAATTATAAATTTTTATCGGATGATTTCTTTAGGGAATACACCTTTTGACATCAAGATTAGATACTTAATTTTTCTCCTTTTGCCTTGATCTGCCTTTTCTAAAGTTGGCTATATTTGTTGCCTCAAGGTGACTACGTTAAGGAGAATCCTAATGTCAGTAAATAATCCCCTTCAGAAGCCAGTAAATAGGCTGCTTGCAGCTCTGCCTAACTCTGAGTATGAGCGTCTTATCCCGCACTTGAAGTTGGTTTCGCTCCCACTTGACCAAGTAATTTATGAGTCAGGAGAACCAATTACACATGCCTATTTTCCGCATCAGACAGTGATTTCTATTGTCACCACTATGGAAGATGGCTCTACAGTCGAAGTCGGTGTAGTAAGTAATGAGGGCATGGTGGGTATCCCGATAATTTTAGGAGGTAACACAACAACCACAACAGCGATCGTGCAGATTTCAGACAGTGCTATGCGGATAGATGCAGATATACTTAGAAGCGAGTTCAGTAGAGGTGGATACTTCAAGGGGCGACAATCGCCTCTAAACCGAGGCAGATAAAGGTTTGGGGGATAAAGACCCCTTGAAAAATTTGTGTACTTATTGAGAATGAAGTGTATAAGGGTAGTAGATTCTTCTGTGGG
>JAESGM010000174.1_pt1 | contig 131277 bp, 152 predicted proteins | sample 9269721 | NCBI WGS metagenome assembly JAESGM01 (sample SAMN15720920, study PRJNA650825) | algae metagenome | isolation source: Komarekiella atlantica HA4396-MV6 and co-occurring heterotrophs from... | place: USA: Theobald House, Kauai, HI | collected 2009-07-29 | reverse complement strand
CAAGCCCAGGAAACCGCAGGTGCCCTTGATGGTGTGGACCAGGCGAAAGATGTTATCCAGAATCTTCGCGTCGCTCGGGTCCTGCTCGAACCGCACCAACTGATTGTCGACCGTGTCCAGGCTCTCGCTGGTCTCAGTCAAAAACTCGCGTAATAGATCATCCATGGAAACTGGCCTTCGCACGCACCGGCACGCGACATCGACGCGCCTTACGGAACAAGGCCAGCTTGTAGGCAAACCGTTTAATATTGGTTGAGCAAATGGAAAAGAACGGGCTCAACAAAGAGATAAGGCGGCGGCGATAAAATCAGCCACCTTTTGTCAACCTCTGGTTAACCCTTAACGCGCTCGAGCGCGTTGAGGGTTAAGCTGCGGAAGGCGTTCAGGCCGCCGTGACGACCACCTTTTCCCCATCGAGCGCGAGCGTCACGCTGAGCCCGCAGGCTTCTGCCAATAGCCGCGTATAGTGAGGTTGCACGGCATGCGCATCGACCGAGGCGGTCGAACCCGCGCTGACGAGATCGGCGATGTTCTGCGGCAGGCGGGCATTCAGGCCGGTGGACGTGACGCGAAAGCTCATGGTCTCGCCGTCGCCGATCGGATCGATCGTCAGCGTACCGCCGCGCGGGATAGTCTGCTGTGCGATGATCAGCATGTTCAGGAGCAGCTTGACGCGATTCTTCGGCAGCAGCAGCCGGGGCAGATTCCAGGCGATGGTGATCTTGCCGTCCTCGATGTGGCCGCGCGCCATGGTCTGCGCATCGCCGAGATCGATCTGCGCGCCGGCCGACCCGGCAGCGCCGAAGGCGAGGCGGCAGAACTGCAATCGCGCCGAGGCGGTCTTGGCACTCTTGCGGATCAGGTCGAGCGCAAAATCGCGATCTTCCGGCTTCGGGTTGTCGTCGAGGACCTCAAGCCCATTGACGATCGCGCCTACCGGGCTGATGAGATCGTGACAGACGCGCGAACACAACAGCGCCGCAAGTTCGAGGGCATCGGGAGCCGGACCGGGAGTCGAAGTGCCAGACATCATTTGTTCCTGGAAAGCCGCCGATTCCGAAGTTCCTGGCGGACAGTTACGAATCACGCATGCTCGATGGTTTGATACACTGCGCAGCCGCGTGCTGCCAGCACGGGGCGGCAATGGTAAGGCAGGACGAACAGCAAATGGGCCCAGCTCATGAATGAGGCAGAACCGCCAATCCTGGACGGCAACGCCGCCGCGGAACTGATCGAACCGCTCACCGAAATCGTAACCCAGGCCGGTGCGGCCATCCTTGCCGTCAACCGCTCGGCCATGAGGATCGACGGCAAAATCGACGGGTCTCCGGTAACGGAAGCGGATCTGGCGGCCGACCGCATTATCGCGGCAGGTCTCGCGCGATTGGCCCCGAACGTTCCCTCGCTGTCGGAGGAGCGCACCCAGCACGCCGAGTTGCCCTATAAAGACAGCTTCTTCCTGGTCGACCCCCTCGACGGCACCAAGGAATTCGTCGCCGGCCGCAACGAATTCACCGTCAACGTCGCCCTGATAACCCAGGGGGTGCCGCTGCTCGGCATCGTCAGCGCGCCGGCACTCGGGCTGATCTGGCGCGGCATCGTCGGCCGCGGCGCGGAACGGCTGACGCTTGGCGCGGGCAAGCCGCGGATCGAGCCCATACGCACCCGGCCCTGTCCGCCGCGCGGCCAGCCGTGGACGGTTGCGGTCAGCCGCTTGCATGGCGATGCCAGGACCGAGGCCTTTATTGCGGCACGGCCGCACGCGGTGCGCTGCGAGCTCGGTTCGGCCGTCAAATTCGGCCGTGTCGCGGAGGGCGCGGTCGATATCTATCCGCGCCTGTCGCCCACCTCCGAATGGGATGTGGGGGCCGGACACGCGCTGGTGACGGCCGCCGGCGGCAAAATCACGGATTCGAACGGCGGCGCGCTGCGTTTTGGCGGCATGCGAAAGGACTTCATCGTTCCGGAGTTCATCGCCTGGGGCGATCCGAACGCGGTGCCCTGACTACTGCGCCAGGCCCTGCTCTAGCGCGGGCCAACGGGCGGTGGCTTCCTTCAGGAACTGGGCCGGATTGGCGGTGAATGCATCGCGGTTTTCCTCGCGGCCGAACAGATAGAGCCGCTGGTCGGCGATGGCCCAGAAGCGCGGGCTGCCGGCAAAGGTCACGCCCCGTCCCAGATCGACCGGATCGTAGCCACCGAACTGGGGCCCGTAGATTTCCGGATGCGCGACAAAGGAAGCACGGTTGCCCTCGTTGCGGAAGCGCCAGACGGCGCCGGCTTCGCGGGCCTCGAAATCCGGGAGCCCCCGCGCCGGCCGCGATTCGGTGAAATAGGCGACGGGGTCAAAACCCTCGATGGCGAGGCCGGAATAGCGGTTTACGACCACGCGCTCGGTGGTTGCCGCCAGCGCGGCGAAATCAAGGCTGAGGACGACAAAAAAGCTTGCAATTAAGCCAAAAGCGGCCATTCCGGGGCGCCAGCCATATCTTTCCTGCCGTTGTGCCGTCATAGTTGATGCCGATAACATTGCGAGTCGAAGGGGTCACTGGACGCAACCTAGAGCCAGCTTGTTGGCGTCAGGTTAAGGCGGCGGCCAGAATTGTCGATGCCAGGGGTTCTTTCATGACGTTTGCTTCACGCCTTACCGCGGTGACTGTCACTGCGCTGATGTGCTGGACCGTGCAGGCTTCCGCGCAGCAGCCGCAGTATCAGCAACCGCAGGCGGCCCCCTATCAACAGCCGCAGCAGGCGCCCTATCAGCAGCCCGCGCCGGCCCCGTATCCGCCGCCGCAACGCCAGTCGGGGCCGGAGACGTTCGGACCGGACGAACTGGTCTCCGCGGGACACAAATTCTTCGGCAACGTCTCGCGCGGCCTTGCGTCCATCATCGAGCGCGCGGTCAGCCAATGGGGCCTGCCCAACGGTTATGTGCTCGGCGAAGAAGGCAGCGGCGCGTTCGTCGCCGGCCTGCGCTACGGCGAAGGCACGCTCTACACCAAGAACGCCGGCGACCTGCGCGTCTACTGGCAGGGACCGTCCGTCGGCTTCGATTGGGGCGGCGACGGCGCCCGCACCATGACGCTGGTCTATAACCTGCCCGCCACGGCTGCGATCTATCAGCGCTTCGTCGGCATCGACGGCTCGGCCTATATCGTCGGCGGCTTCGGCATGACCGCGCTCACCGCCAACAACATCGTTCTGGTGCCGATCCGCTCCGGCATCGGGTTACGACTCGGCGCCAACGTCGGCTATCTGAAATTCACCCCGCGCGCGACCTGGAACCCGTTCTGAGGGCTGCCGGCGCACGACGAACGCGGAATGCGTTGCGCGGAGACCATGCTGGAAAAAAAAAAGCGCGCATATCACCGCCGGCGTTCAGGTTAACGCCGCCAGCGGGCTGGCGTTGTCCCGGTCGGCCATGGCATTGTGATCGACAATTCCCGCCTCGCATGGAGTAACCGTCGATGATCGAACCGATCATGTATCTGGCGATCGGTTTTCTGGTCTCGATGCTGTTCGGCCTGATGATCGTGCCGCTGGTGCACAACCGCGCGGTCCGGCTCACGACCCGGCGGCTCGAAGCGGCGACACCGCTGTCGATGGCGGAAATCCAGGCGGATAAAGACCAGCTCCGCGCGGAATTCGCGATGTCGGCGCGGCGCCTCGAAATGAGCGTTGAGCAGCTCAAGAACAAGACCACCAGCCAGCTCGCCGAACTCGGCAAGAAGACCGACGCCATCAACCGCATGAAGATCGAGCTCGGCGAGAAGAACGCCACGATCTTCGCGCTGGAAGCGCGCGAGAAGGCAACCAAGGAGCAGTTGCGCGCCACCGAAGAGGAATTCGCCGCCAAGACCGAGCTGCTGCGCGGCGCCGAGGCGGCGCTGAACGACAAGCAGGCGGAACTCGGCAAGATCAATCACGAACTGTCCGACCGTTCGATGATGGCCGACAGCCGCCAGGTCGAACTGATCGCGGTCCGCACCCAGATCGAACAGCTCAAGGGCCGCGTCGGCGATGCCGAGAAGGAATTTTCGGCGACGCAATCCCGGCTCGCGCAGGAGCGCGCCGATTCCGAGAACGCGACGCGCGAGCTGGCGGAAGCGCGCAGCCGCGTCCAGGATCTCAGCCAGCGCGTCACCGATCTCGACCGGCAGTTGATCGTGCAGGTCAAGGAAGCGCAGATGCTGGGCACCCGCGTCACCGATCTCGAAACGCGGCTGTCCAAGCAGGGCAAGCTTTTGGCCGAACGCGAATTCGAGAACAACCAGCTCAAGCAGACCAACGCGTCCGCCGAGCGCATCATGGCCACCTTGCGCAGCGAGGTCGCGGCGCTGTCGGGCGGCGGTAATTCGGCGGCGATGGAGAAGTTGCGCGGCGAGAAGGCCGCGGTCGAGGAGCAACTGCGTGCCGCCCGCGACGAGCGCGCCAAGCTGCAGCGCGAGATGAACGCGGTCCAGCAGCAGGCCGAAAGCTCCTGGCAGACCGAGCGGATGGAAAACGCGCTGCTGCGCGAGCGCATCAACGATATCGCCGCCGAGGTGGCCAAGCTCGCGATCCAGCTCGAAGGGCCGAACTCGACCATCGAGGCCATGCTGGCCGCGGAACCAGCCGCGCCAAAGGCGCCCGCAAAACCCGCCAACGACGTCACCGGCACCCCGCCGGCCGGCGCCGTGGACGGCGGCGGCACGCTGGCCGAACGCATCCGCGCCCTGCAATCCCACGCCTCCCGCGCCCGCCAGCAGGGGGCGTGATCGGGCCCTATTGGCCCCGATTGATCGCTTGACACTAAGGCCCCGCACTTCGTAAATCGCGGGCTCTGACGAGGCTCGTCCTTCCGTCATTCCCGGACGCATAGCTCAGCGGGAGAGCGTTCCCTTCACACGGGAGAGGTCCAAGGTTCGATCCCTTGTGCGTCCACCATCTCCGTCATTATATCAATCACTTAGCTTCTCAACTCCCTGTCGGCGTGCCCCGATAAAGTTGGGGCACAATAGGGGCACAGCCGACGGGATGCCCGATATCGTCCTGACAGTGGCGAGGAACCTTCCAGCGCACTGTTCAAGTTTGTGGCTGCTTCGCAGAGCGCGGGCGGATGTGAGCAACTGAGAGGATACATGCCCCGTTCTGAGCCCGCACAGTTTCCATGATGTCGGGTGTGCGAGATCCGAGTGATCGCAATTCTCCGCGACAGAGAGCGACGTCGCACTCTGCATATTTGTGATTTGGGCCGCGATTTCCTCGTTGCCTTCGCTGCCTGAGCTGCGAATGCTCACTTCCTGCGCCACCACCGCGAAGTCCTGCTCGCATCGCCGTCACCGGCCGCGTCAATCATGACGTTTCCCGCCCGTGAGTCTTATGAGCAGCATTCGATCTCCAGCGAGCCACAACCGCCGTTCAGACATTGGCCAATCGTTGAACTGGGCTGCCCCGGCCCCCATAGGCTTCCATGCCGAACCGACCACGCTTCCGCCTCGGCAGGGTCCGCCGAATGGGCGGCCCTCGCCTTCTGGCGGGCAATTCCGGCGTGCATCTTGGCGCCCACGATCCGGCCGCCCCAAATAAAGTCGAGGGTTTTGGTTCATGGAAGCGAACTTCAGGGATGTTAGCAGGCCAAGGCAATCTTACCAGTTCTTGAGGCGCGAAATGGTCGGGCGGCACTACAGGTAAGGCTGTGTGTAAACTCTATTCTCTCACGGCCAATCAAGAAGCTAATTATTGAGAACGCTGGCCTTGCTGGTCAGTGGAGTCGGCGCTCCCAGCACAGCAGCCACTCCGGCTTCACGTCGAGCGCATGACAAAGCTTTATCAGCTCGATTGGGTACATCCGCGCGCGCCCCCGTTCCCAGCTCACGATCTGTTCCACACTATAGCCTGTCAGTTCGGCAAGCTCGCTGCGAGTCATGTGGACCTTGGCCATTGCACGCGTCAGGCGCTCGCCGATCCGTTGCTGCTTAGCAACGTAGTTCTCTTTAAGCATCGCCGCGCCTCCGTCTGCCCGACTGCAACTTACAACAGTTGCCTAGCCCCCGCGCTAAAAGATGCGTGGCCCATAGGTGAAGCTAAGCGCTGCAGCGGCTATTGCCGGATGATGCAAATCGGGATCGTCGCCCGAGAAGCGGACAAGAAGGGACCGCCAAGGTTTGAAATTCCCTCGACGAAGCCTCATTCGCCGCGCCGCCTTCGCGACCCTATCTGTCATTCGAAATTCGTCCACACATTGATCAACATAAATGGAAAAGTCCCCTTGGTGTGGCGATGCGGGTACACTTGGGTGGGATAGCCAATCGCTGATACATCACGGGAAAAGTTGACTTCGTCAGTCGAAGCACGACCAATCTAAGCCGTGCCTTGCCAACCAAGCCAGCGCGCCTCAAACAATAACTGTGATCACGCCAGTGCAGAGGTTCGACCGGGCTCCCAAAGCGCTGATGGATCTCAGATGGAGAAGCGCACAATAGTTTGCCGTAGTTTTTAACTCTCCGTGGAGCTTCGAAATTTCGACAAGCTCAGAAAGTTGGTTGGACACAAGCGGCCTCCTATAAAATCAGCAGGCTCCCTAAAAATCTGAGTTGCCCGGTCGGCGGAAGTGGAATGTTCTTGCGCAGAGGTCTGGACACGATTTTGATGATTTTCCCGGTCGGAATGTCTCGTCCCGCCCTCGCCGGGCTGGAGGCCGTTTTGCCCTCTACCATCATACATCGTTTACCTGGCACTCAATGTCCGCTCCCGCCCGATTGCGGAACCCGAAGCCGTTGACGTATGTCTAGAGGCACGCTTTTCTATGCTCTTTCGCAACAATAATTGAGAGGAGCGGAATTTGAGGCGCGCCAGATCGTTCTTTTCGCTAATCGCACTGGTATTCATTGTTTTGCCGCGAGCTGAAGCGGCCGAACTAGATGGCCTCGTGTCTTCGTTGAAAAACGGCGGTTACGTGATCGTCTTTCGACATGGCGCTACCGACGATAGTCAGAAGGATATTTTTCCTTTTAAGTTTGACGACATGAGTGCGCAGCGGCAACTGAATGAAAAGGGCCGCAACACTGCGCGCGACATCGGCGCCGCATTGACAAAACTGGGTGTGCCGATCGGCGACGTTTACACCAGCCGCCTCAACCGCGCAGTCGAAACAGGAAAGTTGATTGGCAACAGGGAAGTGTCGCCAACGGATGCGTTGACCGACAGCAGCTCAGGCAGTGCTTCGGGGATGGCCAACCCGGATGGCAAGAACGCCAAAGCCGGACGCGAGGTTCGCGAGCTTATCGAGGCGCCTCCCAAGCCAGGCGTGAATAATCTCGCGATTACACACAAGACAAACATCGCTGATGCGTTCGGCAAAGAGTATGCCGACATCAGGGAGGGTGAGGCCCTCATCTACAAGGTGAGCGCCTCAGGTCCAGCAGTGTTTGTTATGCGTGTGCAGGCTGGTCAATGGATTTCCCTCGCCGGCAACTAATTCATTAACCTGCAATGAAGCAGGCGGCTTTGGCTACGTCGGCTCTTCCCTTGATGCCGACGTTGGTGAAGCAGCCTCAAGAGACCGCCAAGCAGGGCCGCCAAATTGCAAAGCCCGGCCAATGAGCCGGGCTTTGCCATGTTGGAGTTTTTATCGCACTCCACCTCCGTAAAGTTGCCGCTCTTTGCGGACCTCGTCCGCTCCGTAGGGTTGGGCCGAGGGGTCATAGCGGTCCCAGCCTGCTTTTCGCCAAGCGGCCCTTCGGTCGACGAGATTGACCGATGACTGGTCAAGGATCGTCTCGTAGCGGGAGCGGTCAGCTTCTGGCACCCTTGCGGAGACGAGCGTGCCGCCACGCCGCACTCCTTCCGCGTAGAGAGGCGCTTCTTCCTCTGGCACGCCAGACTGAGTTAGCGCTCCGATCATGCCGCCCGTAGCAGCACCAGCCGTCGCACCGAGTGCGGTAGAAGCAAGCCATCCCGCGGCCACCACCGGCCCTAGGCCGGGTATCGCCAACAAGCCAAGACCGGCCAGCAGGCCTGCGGCGCCGCCGAGGCCTGCGCCGACGCCGGCGCCCGTAGCGGCACCTTCCGCACGATCGTCAGTCCCATCGCGATCCCGGTCGACCCTCTTGTTCGAGTCGTACCAGTTGTCGGAATTGTTCGAGACGATGCTCAGGTCCGAGTGCGGCAAGCCTGCCGCCTCCAGGCTGGTCACGGCCCGCCGGGCGTCAGCGTAATTGTCATAAAGGCGTGAAATCGTAACGGTCATATCTGAAATCCTGTCACTGGGCGGGGTTAACATTTCCTTGGAAATCAACGCTGACATCGGTGGATGATCCACCTTTGCTTGCCTTGCCGCGCCAGATACCCTTGTCGTCCTTCTTCAGCGCCATCACGTTCGTAAAGCCTGCGGACTCGATCCTCGATTTTGCCTGTCCCTCGGTAAAGCTGTTCGCGCCAGCGACCGGGCGGTTCGAGTTGTTCTGTTCGGTATTGACGGCGTTGTTGTTCGGACGATCAACAGCCTTCTGGCCTTGCGCCAGGGCCGAGCTGCCGACGAGCAGGGCAGCCGCAATTAACGAATAGTACGCGTGTCTCATCTTTGTCCTCCAGTTGGACCTCGACAACTGAAGAAAAGCCAAAGGGTTCCTATTGTTCCCGACTCCGGTTCCGGCTTGAAGCACGCGCGGTGTTCACAGAAGTCTTCTCGGCCAGCGCAACTACGCAGACTCTCGCTTGGAAGGGCATGCCCCGGCACACTTGGAAAGCCTGGCATGCTCGTTGGCGCGCCTTGCGCCTCGTTATTTTCCGCGCAATGGTACAAATGCAAACGGGTCGAGGATGACACCTCGATTCTGGTCTGCGACCACATCATCCCCCATCGAGGAAATCCTGCGCTGTTCTGGGATGAGTGCTGCAGACACTCTGCAGCCTTGTCACGAAAGAATAAGCAGCGCGAGGAATAGGCGACGCGGCTCGAGCGGTCTGGGATTGATCTCACCAGCGGAGCGGCTTCGTTTGAGTATGAGTTCCGCTTACTCACCATCAGCGGTCATCGTCAATTAGGTCCCCGACGTCCGAGGAGGGTAGCTTTATTGAGCGCGACAACCTCCCTGACACGATCTCGGCGCACGTGCTGCTTCCGATGAGGTAGCCCGTTGCAGCAAACCTAAAGAAAGCATCTCGTTCGAGGGGACGACCCGGCTCTGCAAACGCAAAATTGCCACAACAACCCTTTCAGCGAGACGATGTTCGATAAGAACTTCAGAACGCATGAGACGTCAATGTCCGCTCTCGCTTCCACACCACCCGACTTAGCGGATCTGAGGATTTAAGCTTAGAACCTCAGTCGCTCGTACCACCTGACACTCCCCGAAAGACACTTTGAAGTCAGAAGGCTGTAACACAGGCCGGCTTTGGGCCGCGACCTCAACCCTACATAAGTTGAGGTCCAAGCCCTGCGGGATCTACATCCCCGGCTTTGCGCCGATTCATTTAGAACCCTGCAATCGAGCGCCCCCGACTCATCCGTCACCGAGTTAAGGACCTAAGGCCCCTTTCGTGTCTCGCAATTGTGGTCGACGGGCAGATAGCGGCCGCCGGAAGCCTCGCGCCCATAGTCAAACACCTAACTCGTCCAGTATAAGACCGTCCGTACATCTCTTGCCACTGCACCGGAGCCGCCCACTTCTTGCGTTTGTCATAGCGCGAACTTTAGGCACTACTACGGTGAGTTTCGTAAGGCAAACAGGGGCGCGAGAACGGTCGGCGAACTGAGCACCGAAAATTGTTCTCGTCGGCTAAGAAAGCTCGATGCTTCGGCAAAGGTTTCTGCGTCTGCAATCTTCGCACGAGCGATCGCTAGATGCGGATCGACCTCGCCGCGGTTTCGCGGTTTTAGACCTGAAAGGTTATTCAGGTGAGCCTCGCGCAGACCGGCATCGTGACGCAGTTCGTGCAGCGGGCATATAACGGGCGGATGCGGCGCGTTCGCCAGTTCATTGGCTCTCACCAGGACGCGCGGAGGCGCGGCTTGCTCAGGGGTCATGAACAATTTAGCGCTTCGACCGGAACCCGCCGATGAGGACAGCATGGCAATCGGTATGGCCAGCAACAGGCCGAGGATCACCGGCATCATCCAAAGCAGCAAAGGTAGCGACACGGCATAGGCACTCACCGCCATGGCGATCCCAAACAACGTCGGCGCGGCATAGGTGCGGATTGAGTCACGGTGCGAAGCGCCGCCATCGTCCCGGCGCTGAACCTGCCATCCGGCGTCACGTCCCAACAGGACTTCGCTGACGGCGAAGGATTGGAAGATCATCATGACAGGCGCGGTCAGGCCCGAAAGGATCGTTTCGGCGATGATGCCGGCCAGCACCCGAAAGCCGCCACCGAACTTCTTCCGTGTGTCGCGATCCGTCAGCAGCACGAGGAAGGCAAGCAGCTTCGGCGCAATCAACATTCCCATCGTTCCGACGAACACCCAGGCCGCCAGGACGGGATCCTGCGCCGGCCATTGTGGGAACAGCGAATAGCCCTTCGGGAAGTACTCGGGCCGGACGAATTGCGCCTGCAGCGATACCAGAATTCCGGACACCAGAAAGATCAACCAGAGCGGCGCGGTGAGATACGATCCGATGCCCGTCAACAAATGAAGCCGCGAAACCCAGTGAAAGCCGCGCGTTGGAAGCAGCGCCAGATGCTGCAGATTGCCCTGGCACCAGCGCCGGTCGCGGGCGGCAAAATCCGAAAGGGTGGGCGGAGATTCTTCGTAGCTTCCGCCGAGCTTTGGCGCCATGTGGATGGCCCAGCCGCCACGCCGCATCATTGCTGCTTCGATGAAGTCGTGGCTGAGAATATGTCCGCCAAACGGCTGGCGTCCTCGCAGTTCGGGAAGCCCGGCATATTGCGCAAAGGCACGTACGCGGATGATGGCGTTGTGTCCCCAATAATTGCCTTCGGAGCCGTGCCACCATGCGATCCCTGCAGCCAGCAGCGGACCGTATAATCGCCCGGCGAATTGCTGCCATCTCGCAAACAAGGACCTTGCATTGACAACGATCGGCAGCGTCTGGATCAGGGCCACCCTAGGATGTTCTTCCATGGCCGCCACGAGGCGAACGATGGTGTCGCCGGTCATCAGGCTGTCAGCGTCGAGGATCAGCATGCACTCATAGTCGGAGCCAAACCGGCGTATCCATTCCTCGATATTGCCGGATTTGCGCGCGGTGTTTTCGGGGCGATGACGGTAGAAAATTCGGGCTCTGATCCCGACCTCCTGCCGAAGCTTGAGGAAACACTTCTCCTCAGCGATCCAGATCGCGGGATCGGTCGTGTCGCTCAGAACAAACCAGTCGAAATTTGAGCCGTTTCCGGTTTCCTCGACCGATTCATGAATTGCGCGCAGTCTCGCTAGCACGCGATACGGATCCTCGTTGTAGGTCGGAAGCAGCATCGCGGTCTGGCTGCGGATCGCCGGAAGCGGTGGAGCAGAATCGATGCCAAGTTCGTCCTTCTTCCGGAACAGCAGCACGGCAAAGCCAGCAAGCGCGGACATGAAGGAAAACGCGATCCAGGCGAATAGCAGCACGAACAGTCCAAGGATGATCGATTCCAGGATCGTGATGCCGCCGACCTTGAGCACGCTGTACATCTCGTAGCAGCCTGCCGCAGTCAGAATGGCAGTGCCGGCGAGGATGAAGGCTCGCCGCGCCCCCATCGGCGCAAAGCGAGGCGCAGGCGATGGCGCAAACCGCCGCAACGGTTGGACTGCCATGTCCATCGGCGATTCCGCAGGCAGAAACGCGCTCGATGGAATACCGTCGCTTGAAAGCGAATCGCGGGATTTTGCTAGGGTGTCCATCGATAAACCCAGACCTCCGATACCGCTTCATCGCCCTGCATGAGCGATGCGCGGATTTCAACCGGGGCCTTTTCCTTCACCAGTTCGAAGCTCAGTCGCCAGCCACCGGTAACGGGATTGGGCTGGGTGACAATGTTTTGGAGTTTGGCCTTCTCGGCGGTCACGACACCACGCAGGGCTTTGGCATTGACGGATTTCAGCCTCTCGCCTGTGATATCGAGCACGAAGAGGGTGACCTTGTCGCCCTTTGCGCCGATCCCGGTCCGGGAAAATCGCGCGAGCGTGATGGGCTTAGGGACATCCGGTCCCCAATGCAGACGATAGGTGTAGGTATGCTCGCCCTTCGCCGGCAACGGCGTTTTGGGTTGCCAGAATGATGCGATGTTGTCGTGAACCTCTTCGTTGGTTGGGATCTCGAGCAATTTGACCGCGCCTTCACCCCAATCGCCGATCGGCTCCGCCCAAAGGCTCGGCCGGCGTTCAAAGTTCGATTCGAGGTCCTGGTAGGCGGCAAAATCCCTTTGCCTCTGCATCAGGCCGAAACCGCGCGGGTTGAGGTCGGCAAACGAGGAGATCTGGAGATCGCGTGGATTGTGCAGCGGCCGCCAAAGCTCCTCCCCCCGGCCGTTGTAGATTGAAAGGCCATCTGAATCATGGACTGAGGGGCGGAAGTCGTCGACGTCCTTGCGGTCGTTCGGTCCGAAGAAGAACATGCTCGTCATCGGCGCGAGGCCGGCGCGGTCCAGCTCAACGCGAGGATAAACCGCCATCTCGACGTCGAACACGGTGGTGTCGCCGGGCCGGATGGTGAAGCGATAGGCCGCCGCCGCGCTCTCGCTGTCAAGCAGCCCATGTACGACGATGGAATTGGCGCCTGCCGCCGGTTTCTCAATCCAGAACGTCTTGAAGAACGGAAATTCCTCTCCCTTTGCTTCACCGGTATTGATGGCAAGGCCCCGCGCCGACAGGCCGTACAACTGTCCTTTGGCTACCGCACGGAAATAACTCGCACCGAGAAAGACGCAGACCTCGTCGTAATAATCGGGCTTGTTGATCGGCGCGTGCAGGCGAAAGCCGGCAAAGCCGAGGTCCACCGCGGGGGCTGGCGCCGCCAGGTCGCCAAACGAGAACAATTCCGGCTGGTAGACAATTTTTGAGGCCTGGCCGTCCTTCACCTCGAAGATGTCAACCCGGTTCTTGTAGAAAAAGCCGCGATGAAAGAACTGCGCTTCGAACGGCAGTTTTTCGCCGCGCCACAGGGCGCGGTCCGGCAAGAACCGAATCGCGCGATAATGGTCATAGTCAATATCCCTGAGATTGTCGGGCAGGCTGTCGTCCGGCGCCTTGTATGGCTTTGCGGCAAGTTCGCGGGCCATTTGCCGCACGATCGCCCTGTCGAATGGCGTCGGCTGGGCGTATGCCCGAGCCAAAAGACCGGGCGCGCCAACTGATACCAATGCGGAAGCGGCGAGGAAATCTCTGCGGTTCACGAAAAACCCCCGCGGTTGCAAACGGCGACCCTCTGCAACGCAGTGCACACCGCAGGGTTCCTCATTCAGGAACCGAATTGCCGCTTCTTCCCGCCGCAGGGGGGCGGACCAAGGCGATTTGACAGAATTACAGCCGAAGCCACGCGATCCTTTTTTTCCAAAGCCGTGGGACCCGCCTTGAGACCACCAAATAGTGCAACTCTAAGTCCAGCCGAAGATGATGCCACCGATTATCACAAGAGCCGTAAATCCAAGGCCTGTGAGAATCCAAGGCATGTCTTTTCGTTCGCGACATCACTTCAAACCCGAACTACTGGCAATCTTGGCTGCGAAATCGCGAAAGGTGTATTCTGTTTCCCCGACGGTGACCGAAACGCTTGGTAGGCGTTCCTCAAACCAGGCTCGCGCCTGTTCGAAGGCTTCCTTTTCGGTTTCGAATGTCTCAGAGAAAAAGACATCGTTCACGCGGAACGTGACCGTATATCTCGCCATATTGTAATCGCCGCCGCGCTTAAGGGAGAAAATTGCGATGGCTCATCTTTAGCAGCCCGGAAGTGCTTATGCCTTGAACGAGATGCTTCGCCGATCTGGCCTCGACGAAGAAATGTGAGGTAACAAACATTGCGGCTGAGAAAATGATCACCAGACCAGCGCTAATGCAGTGCAGTTGAACCATTTCCGCTTCACTCCTATCGTGCCCCGTAAACGTCTACAGAGATAATCAGTTCCAATTACGGGAAAAAGCGGCAACCATTTGGCCCGGCCTAGAACTTTGGTCGGGAAAGTAAGTTTGGCTGATGTCATGGAGCTGGCAGATGGCAAATAAAACGCAGGTCTTGGTCATGATCGCGATAATCCTTGTTTGCGGTGCAGTTGCAGCTGTGATGCTTACCAGGTTGCCGGGTTAGGTCAGAGATCCGGGAAGAAGTGGCATTTTTCAAGTTGTGTTACTTTTTGAACAGACGGCCCCAAATTGCTGCTGTTCAATTGCTCATTGCCTAGCCTGCAGACCATACTTGCCAAGCAGCCGAGCACGCCGCGCTGGGCTTTTTGCGTCGCAAGAAGAGCCTGGGAGCGCTATGGATATTGACGACGCGGCCCCGGTCTGAAGGCAGGGGGAGGCGCGAACAGTCGAGTAGAGCGCGGGATTGAGTAGACGCGGCAAGCTGGCTGCGCGTTGGCGACGATTTCGAGAAGCTGGCTGCGCGAGAAAATGGACGAGCGTTCGCCAATGGCGGATCCGCGAAAGCAATTGTTCAATCCGAATTGAATGCTCGGCTCACACTCAGCTGAATGTTGGAACCACGTCTCTCGCGTAAGGTTTGAAATATTTGCAGGAGGCATGCATGCCTACCGGCTCAGCGGCTGATGGGGCTTATAGAGATTCGCTCATGGACGAGCTGAGGAGGATCGAACTCGCTGTAGTCGAGGGGGAGCGACAGTTAGCAGAGCAGGAGGCGTTGCTCGCCAACTTGAAGAAGCAGAATGGGGACGTGAGCCGAACGGAGCTGGCACTAGAAATGATGCGTGAAATCCAAAAGCGCCATGAGCATGATCGCCAGCGCTTGCTGTCTTTGTTGCAGCCTTAAGCCGGTCTTGAGTTGCGATGAAGATTTGGTCACGTGCTGCGACGTCTTGCGACGAGCTGCTGCACGCTCGTCCAGGCGCAATTGCGTGGCGCGCAATCAGTTGCCGCAGATCGGGGCTACGCCGCCGCACGGCCAAATAGCCCGGTGTCGTCCATTTGCGCCCAAGACCGAAATGGCTTTCACTCTGCCACAGTCGGACCACACACCCATGTTTTGTTTTGCGCAAATGCGACCGCGCCTGGCCCCAATCAGTCGTTGCCTGAGATCAGGACAAGTCGTCTTGCACGGTTCGCTGCCCTAATAGAAACCGCAGAATACTAGGAGGTTGGTTCGGTCGGCATCCGATCCCAGATCTGAACTCCACACCGACATTCAAACACGCAGACTGTGTTAGGCTCTAGTTTCACAAGTTGCGGCCATCGCTCGCAACGAGGGCATCTGAACTCTTGGTGTCGCCCTGCATCCTTCCCCGCCGATAGTCTCTCAAACGTCAAAAACATCGCTCGCTCCGTTGCGAACGAGCCCACTCTCCGTCCACCCGCGGCCGGAGCGGTCGGTCTCACTGAAATGATCTACGCATGTTACCCATTTGATACGCACGGTGGTGCATTATTTTTAAGCAGTAGCTGGTGCCTCACGGTGACCGTGCTTTGGACCTTGCTGTCGAGATCTCGAGGCGCTCGGCCAGGACCACGGCAGCCGCTGCGCTTCCGTGTATTTCAATCAACTGATCCGAAGCAAACGCTCCCTATTATCCATGAGGAAGAGCCGCGTACAAGATTGTATAGCCGAGCCCGGAGCAAACTGCGCCCGTGCGGACTGCGCAGACAATTCCAGCAGCGAGGAGGTTCGTGTCAAAAAGTACCCGGAAAAAATTGGTATAGACGCGGAAATTACCGGTCATTACAGCGAGGGATCCTTGGCGCCGCAAAGCAGGGGCCCGCGCCCGAACTCCCGCCAATAAATAATGCACAATCGAGAGCGCAAACGACCCGGCCTGTGCTGCGGAAACGCCGTCAACCGATCATGGTGATAGGTCCTTTTTTAATGGGATAGTGGTGGGGGAGCAGACGTAAGTTACCGGCGGATATTTTCCCTTGCACCGGCGAGCTCGATGTGGTTCGGGCGCGAAGCCGAATTGCACTGCTGTATTCCTGCTTCCGCTTCGAAACCGCATGGAAAGAGCCCCGCCGAAGCGGGGCCCCTCAAATTCGGCTGCTGCTTTAGGCGTTACTTCTTGCTCGAACCGGAGTCCGACGACGTGCTCTGGTTTGCCGCTGGCTGGTTGGCCATCGACGAGTTTCCGCTCTGCGAGGGAGACTGCCCTGTCGTGTTCGACTGACTGGGCGAGCCCTGTCCCGTCGTCGTCGAGGGCTGGTTCTGCGCTTGGCCAGAATTCTGGTTCGGGGTCTGGCCGGTCGCATTCTGCTGGTTCGGTGGCTGACCGGTCTGGCCCTGAGCGGTACCGGTACCCTGCCCCCGGCCCGCCGAGGTCTGGGTGCCAGTCGAGGTCTGGGTACCGGTCGACGTCTGGGTGTCGGTCGAGGTCTGGGCGCCGGTTGACGAAGACTGCGACTGGATGCTCTGGCTCGCCTGCTGGCTCAGCCGGCCGGAGACGCCAAGCGACGACACCGTGCGCATGTCGATGCTGCCGGTCACGGCAATCCCTTGCTGACGCTGATACACGGTGATGGCCTCTCGGGTCTCCGGACCCCAGATGCCGTCGGCTTCACCGCGCAGTACGCCACGCTCGATCAGCACGCGCTGGATGACACGGATGTCGTCGGCTGGAAGATCGACCATCGCTACGGTGCTGCCGCCGCTGCTTGCGCGGCCACCATGACTGGCGCCGGCGAAGCGCGCGCGCGGACCGACTGGGACCACATCGACAATACGGCGATCGCGGTCGACGATCACGACTTCGTCCTCCACAACAAAGAAGCTATTGTCGCGGTAGGCCGGGAACACGTCGATCAACGCCGGATAGGTCGAGACCGAGGCGATGGTTACGCCCGACGGCACCGCAATGCCAGCGCGGACCTGGAAGTTGATCGAGCTCGCGTTGACGCGTGGGGCGTTGCCGGCCTGTACGACCGACTGCTGCAGCGTCGTGCGCTGCTGCGCCGTGACGTTCTTGCCGCTTTGTGTCTGGGTTTCAGTACTAGCCGTGGTCTGGCTCTGGGTCTGACCTTGCGTGTTGGTCTGACCCTGGGCCGCGTTCTGGCCAGTGCCGGAGGTCGAATTACGGTCGTCCTGGGCGCTCTGACCGGATCCGCTCTGCTGGCTGGTGGACCTGCTATCGGCCTTGGTATCGGCCTTGCCCTTGTCCTGCGTGCGATCTTCAGACCGCTGCGTATTGTCGCGCTCGGATTTGCTTTGACCGGCTGTCTGATCCTTTTCCTTCTGGCCGGGCTGCTGCGCCCGATCCTTGCTGCTGTCGCGCTGTTCCTTTTTAAAGTCCTGCGATTGGCGCGCATTGTCGCGGTCGGAGTCACGCCCTTGGCCCGCCGTCTGCCCCTTGCTGCTGTCACGAGGGCCATCGGCGCGGCCACGTTCTTGCGTACCGGACTCCTCGCGTTGCGCGCGGTTGGACTCACTGCCGCGTGGGGAGGAACCCTCGGCCCGGCCGCTCTCGCGAGATTCGGAGCCGCGGCTCTGCTTCATTCCTTCGTTGTGCGAAGATCCTTCCCGGCTCGAAGCGCCGCCGCTGCCCACCCCGCCTCCAGAATGACCGCCCGCCGACATTCCCTTTTCGCTTGCTGCGCCGCCCGCGCCGCCGCTCACGCCTTGTGCAGAAGCGAAGCCCACGCCCGCGATCAAAACTGCCGTCGTGAATAGAAACCTACTCTTCACTCTATTCATCATCTAAGTCCTCCTCGGTGGTTGTTTTGCTCTCCCGGCAATTTCGACACCATCATGGGTCGTGCAGAGAGGTCGTTTCGACGGCCGTCGCAAGGTAAACAGTGTCGACCATTCTCGAGCTCCGAGCGCCGAGACGTCAGTCCTTGGCAACTCCCCGAAGTGTGAAATGTTTCTACTTTTTCCCGAGTACCGACAGCATCCGACTGACGCAACTCAACCGCGGCGCAGATATCTCGTGCTTGCGCGCAGGATTGGCCACTTTGAATGCGCGAGCATACAGTGCCTCGTTATCCGTATCGTCGAGCGCGGCGATCCGGAAACAGGAAGGTCGCGACCTTACGCGCGGCCTAGCAATCGCTTCGAGAGTTCCTCCCGTGCGAGTTAGTTCGAATTCGTACTTTTTGGGAGCTTCTGCAAGCCATCGGTGCAAAGACCTCCCCGTGCAGAACCTTCGATGAACATCCCATCCCCACCTAATCGGCTCACGAGGCGAGGCCTCAAATTTAGAGTGGCGTAAATCGGCCCGCTAACGAAGGCCCCGCGCTTTGAGGCCTCCAGCATCGCCTTACCGCGCGCCTCATTCTATCGGAGCCGGTGCCGCAGCCATCTGGCGATGCTGGGAACAATAGAGTGGCGCATTCTTAAGGCTCAAAGTCGAGGTCCAAGCGGGTGCTTTCGAAGTACATATAACGGAAGCTGGAAACCGCGCTTGCCCGCACCGGGGGCTGACATTTGGCTTGGCGCCATATCCACTGCGCTATCCGTCGCTGAGTCGTCTTCGTGCGCTGTCCGTACGCTTACTCTTTGGCGCGGCGACCTGTGTCTTTATTCAACGGGCTTTGGCGCTCTTTCCTCAGACCTTCCGGCAGCGGATAGTTTCCTTCATCAGGACCAGGTAGCGGCTTAGACCTCACGTCCGCACCCCATTGCGCCTTCTCACTCGGAGTTGCCTCCTCTTTCACCTGAGGCGGCTGCGGCTTGCCCGTCTTTGTCACGGGGTCGTAGGCGCCGCCGCGCTTGTCTACAAGATCGCTCATGGTGATTTCCTTTTCCGCTTAATCAGCCACGACGAAGGAGGTTCCTTACGACTTCAGCCAAAACACGCAACTGGCCACCTCGGTGACGGCCCAGCCTGCCGCAAAAAGTGCGAATGCAAGTATAAGCTAAGGCCATTCTCCCTTCGCAGTTGCGAAATGAGACAAAGACAAGGCAACGGCCCGAGAGCAGCACCGTCACCGGTGCTTCCGCTTGGGCCCTCCCTTTCTTTGGAAGCTCCATTTCATCTAACCGAATGCCCACAATCCGATCATGGAAAGGAGTGGCAGGAACGGGCCGAACATAAGCAACAAGGGCGGCAGCTCGTTGGCTTGGCGCTTGAAAGGTCTGTCATCGCTCGTCATGAGACATCAAGGCAGTTACCTGCTCGTTGTTCCTAGGGCGCTTGATTTCCGCCAGTCGGTCGCCTTAACACTCGCCACCGCCTGCGGCCGCCTATCGTCATAGCCCGGACATTTCCGCGCAGGCGCTAAGGCCCGCGTCTTCATGGAGTACTCGAATAGGTGACCATCCGCTTTCGAGCGATCGGAGACGAACTTGGTGCGGAACCGCTGTGCTAGCGGAACTCCTCGTCGCTAGCTGCTCGCCCGTAGGAACCTGTCAGCAGCCAAGACGTTCAAAGTCGCTCGGGAGAGCGTTTAAATGGCGAGTAAATCACTCTGGATGGATGTCGATGTCGCGCCCGACGCGTTATCGCTCAATGGCGCGGCCGAGTGCGATGTTGTTGTTGTCGGTTCTGGCATTGCGGGAATTTCAACTGCGTATGAGCTTTCTAAGCGCGGCAAAACAGTCATGGTGATTGACCGCGGCCACATCTGCGGGGGCATGACTTCGCGAACCTCGGCTCACCTGGCCCCATTATGCGACGATCTCGTGAGCGAAATGACAAGGATCAAGGGGCGCGACGCGACGAAGCTTTTTGCGACAGTCAAGCGTCTGCGGTCGATCGCATCGAGGAGATTCAGAAAAAGGAAGAAATCGATTGCGATTTCCGGCGGCTGGACGGCTATCTATTCCAGGGTCGCAATATGCCAGCCGATACCATCGATCAGGAGATGGACGCGGTGCGCGACATCGGAGCCCCGGTTCACCGACTGATGGGTGTACCGTTCAATGCATGTGAGGATCGGCACGTCCTGCGCTATCCTCGGCAAGCGACCTTCCATCCCCTTAAATATCTCGCGGGTGTCGTGAGGGCCTGCCGTACCTCCGGCGTGACGTTCTTTCGCGACAGTCCTGTCGAGGAAGTGACAGAGGACAACGGCGCTGTCTCCGTTAAAACGGAGCGCGGCGTCATCCGGGCGCAACATGGAGTCGTCGCAACCAATTCTTCGATTTCCGACCGCTTCGCCATTCACGCCAAGACCGCCCCTTATCGTACTTACGTCATGACGTTCGCAATCAAGCGCGGTGCGCTACCGGATGCGCTCTATTGGGACACGGAAGATCCTTATCATTATGTGCGCCTGCAGCCGGGTCCAGGAAATATGGATTACGTACTGGTCGGAGGCGCGGACCACAAAAGCGGCGAAGCGGATGATGCGGATGAGCGCTTCGCGAAGCTGGAGGCGTGGGCGCGCGACCTCATCTCCGAACTTGGAAAGGAAACGCATCGCTGGTCCGGACAAGTGCTCGATACCATCGACTACGCTGGCTTTATCGGAAAAGACCCCGGCGGCAAGAATATCTACGTCGCTATGGGTGATTCCGGGCAAGGCCTCACGCACGGCGTCGTGGGAGCGATTTTGAACACGGGCCTGATCCTTGACCACAGCCATCCTTGGAAGGATCTCTACGCCCCTGGCCGCGTCCCGCTTAAAGCGGCAAAGAACTTTTTGTCGGAAAACCTTACGGCGTTGAAGAGCTTCGCTGAATACGTCGCGCCTGGCGAACTCGGTTCACTGGACGATCTAAAGCGCGGTGAAGGTGCTATCGTGCGTCGCGGAACAAAGAAAATCGCGGCCTATCGTGACAACTCTGGAACGCTTTACTTGAACTCTCCGAGTTGCACGCATGTCGGTTGCCACTTGCACTGGAACGGTTTCGAGACCTGCTGGGACTGTCCGTGTCACGGCTCCATCTTCGATGTAGATGGTAAGCCGATCAACGCCCCGGCAATTGGCTCGCTGGACAGGGTGGAAGAATAGCTATTGGCTAGCGGTGTAGCCGTTCGGTTGCCGGCGACGGGGCACCAGTGTCAAACGCAGATCGCGATTTTCATTTTCCCTGCAAATGAGAAGCCAGAAAGCGTGCAGTCTTGCTGTGCGGCGCGGAAGCGACCAATGCTGGATCGCCGAATGTCACCACTCTTCCGCCCTCGTTGCCGGCTCCCGGTCCGATGTCGATCACCCAATCGCTCCCAGCGACCACCGACATGTCGTGCTCAACCACGACCACGCTATTGCCCGCTTCAACCAGCCCGTTCAATTGGGCGATCAACTTGACCACGTCGGCTGGATGAAGACCCGTGGTAGGCTCGTCCATGACGTAAAGGGTATTTCCGCGCTGGACCCGTTGCAGTTCCGTCGCCAGCTTGACGCGCTGCGCTTCGCCACCGGACAGCTCTGTCGCCGGCTGGCCAAGGCGGATGTACCCCAATCCTACCTGGCGAACGATGCCGAGCGAGCGGTGCAGTACCGGATCGTCCTTGAAGAAAGCGAATGCCTCGTCCACCGGCATGGCCAGAATATCCGCAATAGATTTTCCCCGAAACTTGATTCCGAGCGTTTCCGCATTGTAGCGGGCGCCGTGACACGCCGGACAAGGGGTGTAGACGCTTGGCAGGAAGAGAAGCTCGACGCAGACGAAGCCTCGCCCTCGCAAGTTTTGCAGCGCCCTTTTGCGACATTGAAAGAGAAGCGACCCGCGTCGTACCGGCGCGTTCTTGCCGCCTTCGTCTGCGCAAAAAGCTTCCGTACCTGGTCAAAAAGGCCGGTATATGTCGCCAGATTGGAACGCGGCGTTCGTCCGATTGGCTTCTGATCGACGACGACAAGCCGCTTGATCCTCCACGATCTCGCCTCCGGCCGTGGTGACGACGGGCCGTTCGAGATCGTCGATGTCCTCCTCCGGCATTGCGTGGCCGATGTGATCGGCCACGGCGTCGACGAGGAATTGACTAACGAGGGTGGATTTTCCCGAACCGGACACTCCGGTTACGCTGGTCATTACGCCCAATGGGATGTCGACGTCTACACCTTCCAGATTGTTGCGCCTCACGCCACGCAGTCGGAGCCACGTCGACGGCACCCGGCATTTTTGCCTCGGTGCGGTGGCCTCGGCGAACAAGAAGGAGGCAGTATGCGACTTTGCCACCCGCTTCAGCCCAGCGGGTGTGCCGCTATAAAGCACCTGCCCGCCCCCCTCCCCGGCGCCCGGGCCGACGTCCACGATCCAATCCGCATGGCGAATGACGTCAAGTTCGTGTTCGACCACAAATAAAGTGTTTCCCGAAACCTTTAGCCGATCGAGCGCTCGCAAAAGCGCTGCGGTATCCGCCGGATGAAGCCCGGCCGAAGGCTCGTCCAGCACGTAGACCACACCGAAGAGGCTCGACCGCACCTGCGTCGCGAGACGAAGACGCTGCAACTCGCCAGGCGACAACGTCGGCGTACTGCGTTCGAGCGTCAGATATCCCAAACCCAGGTCAACCAACACCGAAAGACGAGCCAACAGATCCTGAGCAATCCGGCGGGTCACGAGAACTTTCTCCGGATGTTCTTCCGATTGAGATGCCGGCTTATCTTGAGCAAATGGAGCCAGAAGGTCCGCCAGCCGCTTCATGGGAAGGCGTGCGATCTCGCCAATGTCCAGACCGGCGAACTTGACCGAGAGCGCCTCGCGTCGAAGGCGCTTCCCGTGGCAGAGTGGACAATCGGTACCAATCATGAATTGCGCCACGCGTTTCTTCATCATGGCGCTTTGGGTGTTCGCAAATGTCTGGAGCACGTAGCGACGTGCGCCGGTGAAAGTGCCTTGATAGCTCGGCTCTTCCTTGCGTTTCAGCGCGCGCCGCGTTTCCTTGCCGTCATAGCCCGCGTAAACGGGAACAGTGGGCTGCTCGTCGGTGAAGAGAATCCAGTCACGGTCCTTTTTCGGCAGATCGCGCCAGGGCGTGTCGACGTCGTAACCGAGCGTGGTCAGGATGTCACGCAGGTTTTGCCCCTGCCACGCCGATGGCCAAGCAGCGACGGCCCGCTCCCTGATGGTAAGGCTATCGTCAGGGACCATTGAACGCTCGGTGACCGCGTAAACACGACCGAGCCCGTGACATTCCGGGCAAGCGCCTTCCGGCGTGTTGGGGGAAAATGCTTCCGCGTAAAGCAACGGCTGCTGCCGCGGATAATCGCCGGCACGCGAGTAAAGCATTCTAAGGAGGTTCGAAAGCGTCGTGACCGATCCCACCGACGAACGCGTGGTCGGCGAACCTCGCTGTTGTTGAAGGGCGACGGCTGGCGGAAGCCCCTCGATGTCGTCTACTTCCGGTACCGCAAGTTGATGAAACAGCCTGCGCGCATACGGGGACACAGATTCTAGATAGCGGCGCTGCGCTTCGGCATAGATCGTTCCGAACGCTAGGGAGGATTTGCCGGAACCCGAAACGCCAGTGAACGCTACCAAAGCGTTGCGCGGCATTCGCAGATCGACATTCTTCAGATTGTGTTCGCGGGCACCCCGGACAACAATGAAGCCGTGATCGTGTTTGGAGGCTCCGGTCTGGGGAATTCGATCGACGGTCTGGTCCATGGAATGTCTCGTTCGCCATTTGCCTTCAGGAGGCCCGACGTATGGGAGCGCCGGATGCAGCAGCCAGCGCAGGCCGTCCGTCGTGTGGCTCGCCCTCATGGTGGGCGCCACCTCTGAGCATGGCGTGGGCGCGCGTGATATCTGCGCCCATGAGGATGATCTGCGACGTGTAGTACACCCAGATCAGCACTACGACGATCGACGCCGCCGCTCCGTAGGTTGATTCCAATCCCTGCTTGCCGATGTAGAATCCGATCGCTGCCTTGCCCAACTCGAAAAGCAAGGCAGTGAGGACTGCACCCAGCCACACGTCCCGCCAGCCGACCGAGACGTCGGGCAACCACTTGAACATCATCGCGAAGAGCACGGAGACCACAGCGAACGAGACCAGCATGCTAATCAAATGCAGCGCGCCCTCAGGCAGGTAAGTGGCCGCAAATTTTCCGGCGGCTGCCAGTCCCGCGCTAACGACGAGCGAGATCAGAAGTAGGAAGCCCAGCGTAAGCACGGCGGCGAATGAAAGAACGTAGCTGCGCGCGAAATGCCACACGCCGGTTTCTTCAGGCGGTTCGACTTCCCACACCACGTTGAGGGCATCCTTCAGCTGCACAACCACCCCGATGGCTGCAAACAGTAGCGCCCCAATGCCAAGCAAAGTGGCAAGAATCCCCGACGCGGGGCGGCTCGCGTCGGCGAGCATAGCCTCTACGGCCTTCCCGCCGGTGTCCCCGAGCATCCCCTTGATCGACGACATGACTTGAGTGGTGACCACATCGCGGCCAAAGAGGAAACCCGCAACGGCAATGGCAATGACAAGAATGGGGCCAAGCGAAAATACCGAGTAATACGCCAGTGCTGCGCCCTGCCTGGCATCCTTGTGGCTCGACCAATTGGCCGCAGCTTGTTTCACAACCGTCCACCACATGACCGTCCACCGCCGTTGGCTGTCTTCCCATTTATAAGGACAGGCCGATCGCAATGTTCCTGGCGCCTGGAAGGCACTGCGGCTTGGCCGCCCGCTCATTCGGGGCGACGGCTCCTCGGTCGTCGCGAGGCGCTCGATGGCCGACGCATCCTGCAGGCCGCGGTTGCATGGTAGGGGATCGACCAACAGAGTTCGGAGGACGCCGGCACTGGGAACGGGCCCGCTCCATTGGCGTTGCGCACTAAGTGCCAGCAAATGGGTGTTCAGTAGAGTTCAGGACCCCGACTAAACGGTCCTCCGGGCCGTTCATTTGTGCGCATGCATTTTGGAACGCTGAACATTGCAGAAGTCTACATTGGCTTCCGGCGTTCGACCTTAGCACTCGAGGAGGCTTGGAAATGCGGGACAACGGAAACGTAAAGCAGCGAAACAAGACGACCACCATGTTCATGGGGTTTGCTATTGCGATCCTCGCCCTGCTGGGCATCGTTCTGTGGGCGCCATGGAACGATACTCCAAGCGCTCCTGGTACGACGATCGGCTCTTCAACGGCCAGGCCCGGGGCTCCGGCCACGCCTGCAACACCAGCCGGCCCGGCTCCCGCTCCGTCACGGTAGCCATACTGGCGGGATACAAGCCGCCAGCGCATTTTTCTTTAGCGTTGTTCGGGGCGTACAGGGCGGCCCCTCTCGCTTACGCCGGTGAACCCGACCTCGGCATCGCAATGGTAGACGAACAGCCGCGGCAGATAGAGCATGCCGGCCATCCAGGAAATCACGGCAAAATTGAAAAGAGGAGGAGAACGCACAGATATAATGTCCGTGCTTCAGATCGATCCTGCCGGGCAATGACCTTGGCAATTAAAAATGCCTCGGCGCAGGACCGAAGATAAGTTTAGGAAGGACTGAAGATAAGTTTAGGGAGGACTACTGTAACCGAGGAAAACTGATCATGAACCAGCCTCGTTTCGACATGTCGTTAAGGTATCTTCTGTATTTCGTCGGAACCGCGAATCATCGGGAAACTGCCAACCAAAGAGCTTTACCTGCTTGTGACGTTACCGCCTGCTTCTGAGACAGCCCCTAAAACGAGCGAACCCTCCGTTTGCATGGGCGGTCCAGGCATCGCGCGCGGCCAGACAGCCCTTACTGCCCCCTTGACGACCGCCGCTCTTTGCATATTTTTTGCGCCGGGAAGTCCACATTCCCACCCTCAAATCAAAGGAACCCAAAGCGACCGTCAGGAGTGACGAAGATGCTCGACGAGAAGATCGCCCGCATGCGTGCGCACCGGAATAACATCCACCGCTATCGACGACTGCTGAATACCAAGTTGTCGGAGATCGAACGCCAGTTCGTTCAAAGGCGCCTAGACGAGGAGGAGTCCGCGATCGCGACAATGGCTAACTCCATCCCAATCCATCTAGTTCCTCGAAAGCCGACGAACCTTCCATGCTGGGAGGGGAGGCAAGCAGCGGCGAGATGATCCTGGACGTTTCAGCGGCTTTACCCTTATCTCCGTGCTTCCTTCTGCATTCGAACAGGCTTATGCCACGCTCCGCGGCGACACCACCGCGAGTTTTGCCCTGATCCGCGACGACGGCGTTGTGCTTGCTCGCCATCCGCTAGCGGCGCGTCCTGGCATTGTACTCGACCAGTCCTCCGGTTTCGGGCAACTTATCCTGCGGAGCCCAGACGGCGGCCGCTATACGTCCGTGTCGCGCGTCGATAGCGTGGAACGCCGCTTTGCAGTGCGCAAGCTTCAAGGACTACCAGTTTTCGTCTCCTCGAGTATTGAGACAAGGGAAATCGTTGAAGGTTGGGCATGGCAGATGGCCCGCTACGTCGCAATAACGATTCCGGCGATGACGCTTGTCTGTCTTTTCATCGTGCTGACGGTCCGCCGCACCAAGGCCTTCTATGCCGAGGTGGAACGGCGCGAGGCACTCGAACAGAGTATCCGGCAGGCGCAACGAATCGAGGCCGTGGGCCAACTCACGGGCGGCATTGCCCACGATTTCAACAATCTCCTCACTGTCATCATTGGTAATCTTCAGATGGCCATCCGGCAGCTTCCCGACGGAAAACCCCGCACCATGATAGAGAATGCCCAGCGCAGTGCTATGCGGGCCGCCGATCTCACAAAGCGGCTTCTGGCCTTTTCCCGTAATCAGGCGCTGAATCCCAAACCGATCGATGTCAACCGCCTCGTCAGCACCATGTCCGAGATGATGGGGCGGACCCTTGGCGAAACGATCACGATCCTGAACGTGCGCGGAGCAGGGCTCTGGGAAATCGAAGCCGATATCACTGAGCTTGAGTCTGCGCTGCTTAACCTTGCCGTCAATGCACGCGACGCAATGCCCAACGGCGGCACGCTCACGCTGGAAACGGCCAACGCTTATCTCGATGACGAGTATTCCGAATCCGTGCGGGGCCTGAAGACGGGCCAGTACGTCATGATTGCCGTCAGCGACACGGGAAGCGGTATGCCAAAGGAAGTGCTCGATAAAGCCTTCGATCCCTTCTTCACGACCAAGCCGCCGGGCGCCGGTACCGGACTTGGCCTGAGCCAAGCATACGGATTCGTCAAGCAGAGCGGCGGTCACATCAATATCTATTCCGAGATTGACCAAGGTACGACCGTGAAGATCTACCTGCCACGGCGGACTTCGGCCGCGCAGGACGTCGCCGAAGAAAAACCTCCCGCGGATGTCCCGCGCGGGAAGGGTCAACGCATTCTCGTCACGGAAGACGACGCAGATGTTCGGGCATACATCGTGCAGACGCTCCGTGATCTTGGCTACGAGGTCATTAAGGCCGCGGACGGCCCGACGGCATTGGCAATTCTGTCGCGCCAGCCAATCGACCTTCTTCTTACAGATATCGTCATGCCTGGCATGAACGGACGCGCGCTGGCTGATGAGGCGCGTACGCAGATGCCGACCCTGAAGGTGCTTTTCATGACTGGTTATTCGCGCAACGCGATCGTCCACAATGGCCGGCTGGACCCAGGCGTTGCCCTACTTCAGAAGCCGTTCTCGCAAAGCGCTTTGGCGCAACAGGTCGAACGTCAACTCTCGGACCGTGGCGGAGCTTAGTACAGCGGCCAACAGCAGGGTGACGTCAGGTCGGTCAGAGTTCTTTGTCGCTGTACTGAGTAACAAGTTGCCCGCGTGAGCACGGCCGACTTCGATCGGCTACTGAGCGCTCCGACGGAACGTCAGCAATGGGCCAGAGCGAGGAGCTCCGATAGTCGTTGCGCGAGGGATCGAAGCCGGATGGCCGAGACGCAAAGCGGCTCGGTTCACGCGAGCCCGGTGCGGCGAAGCCGCGCGCGCCCAAATGAAGAGCCAGGAAAGCAGAAGGCGCTTTACAGTTCTTCCACTGCCGCAACGCCGCCCTGGAATCGCCTGCCGGCTTCGGTCGCCGCTGTTCACGTCAAGCGCACAACAATGGGCGTGGAGTTCCGGGAAACTCCGGTCACCAAGCGCGAGACTGCTTGTCCCGCAATGTTCATCATACCATCGAGGGGGGCGCCTCGCTGAGGTCGGCCTTTGCCCTCTGCGGCATTGCGGCTCGTCGATCAGCTCGGCCCCTATGGTCGAGCCGCCGCTGCTGAGCAGCGTGGCGCGAATAGCGGGCAGTTTTGGACTGCACCCTTAACGTGAGACGAGGATGACTGATAACAGACAACGTGGCGATCAGAACATTTCTGACGGGGTTCAAAATGAAGGCGATTGGCGTGCTGAGGGAGACGAAGGCTCGCTGCCCGAGCAAGCGTGTGAGTTTTGCGCATTTCATCGCATGCCCGTGAGCGTTATGTCGGTAGTGTCTGCCCTCGTTGACTTTGAAATTGAGAAGAACAATAGTTCCAAGTAGACGAACGACTGTTCAATAGGCGAACAAACTTGATTTGCGCATAGGCATCCCCGGACGAGCGCGAGGCATGATGTGAGCCAGAGGCTGGGATTCGACCACGTTTCGAAGGTCTTCGAAGGTACTGGCAATGACGCCGACTTCGTTGCGTTCGACGACATCACGCTGGAGGCCGCGCCATCTGAGTTTCTTGCGGTCGTCGGACCTTCGGGATGCGGAAAGTCGACCCTGTTGCGGATGGCGGCGGGTCTCACGGACCCCACCCGGGGCAAGGTCGTGCTGGACGGCAAGCCCGTTCGGGAGCCGCCGCCGGGCGTGATCTATCTGTTCCAGCAATACGCAAAATCCCTTTTCGCCTGGCGCACGGTCATTGACAACGTGATGTTTCCCGTCGAAAGCGCGCCGCGGGCGCGGCGCGGCGAGTTGCGGGCGCAATGCCGGGACTACCTGCGGCAGGTCGGCCTCGACGGCTTCGAAGACAAATATCCCTGGCAACTCTCCGGCGGCATGCAGCAGCGTGTCGCCATCGCGCGGGCGCTGGCCGCCAATCCGCAGGTGTTGCTGCTCGACGAGCCCTTCAGCGCGGTGGACGCGCTGACGCGGATGGAGTTGCAGACCCTGGTGCTGCGGCTCTGGGAGCAGCGGAAATTCACCGCGATCCTCGTCACCCACGATGTCGAAGAGGCAATCTTTCTCGCCGACCGCATCGCCGTGCTGGGCACGCGGCCGACCTCGCTCCGGGAGGTCATCGACGTCGGCCTGCCCCGGCCGCGGGACCAGTTCTCGACGCGCGAGGATCCGCGTTTCCTGAAACTGCGCCATCACATCACTGCCGCCCTGCTCACCGGGAACGACGCCCATGTCGCGTCGGCGTAAACCCCTCGGCCTCGGACTATTGGGGCTGGTTTCGCCGATCCTCGTCCTGTGCATCTGGGAGCTTGCTTCGTGGCTCGGCTGGACCAACCCGGTGCTGCTGCCCAGCCCCTCGCAAATCCTCACTTCATTGTTCGCGCTGATGGCCTCCGGCGCCATCGTATCTCCGCTGGTGCATACGGTCAGTCTGTTCACGATCGGCTACGTGCTCGCCGTGCTGCTCGGGGCGAGCCTCGGCATCGCCATGGCCACCAGCCGAACGCTTTACGGGCTGCTCGAACCGCTGGTCGAGATCGTGCGCCCTATCCCGAAACCGGCTCTGGTCCCGGTGCTGCTCCTGTTCCTCGGCATCGGCAAGGCGACGATGATCACCCTCGTCGTTCTCGCATCCGTGTTTCCGGTTCTGATCTCCACTTTCCAGGGCGTCAGGGGGCTCGATCCGGTGCTTCTGGAAACGGCGCGCACGCTGCAGGTCTCGCGCGCCCGCACGATCGTCTCGGTCATCCTGCCGGCGTCGCTGCCGATGGTTCTCGCCGGGATGCGTGTCGCGCTGGGTATCGGATTGGTGCTCGTCATCCTCGCCGAAATGCTGGCCGGCGAAGACGGCATCGGCTTTCGCATTCTCGACCTCGAGCGCTCGTTCCAGATCCGCGACATGTTCGCCTGGATCGTCGTGTTGGTCGCGCTCGGCGGAGCTTTGACGAAACTGTTCGACATCGCCGAGCAGCGACTTGTGCCGTGGCGAGGCCGAAGCTGACAACCGAAAGGAATAAAATCATGCGCAGAGCATTCGTATGGCTTGGAGTGGCGATGCTGGGGTTGGCGGCGCTGCCGGCCGCACCATCGGCGGCGGCCGATCTGGAAAAGGTCCGCGTGAGCATCATACCGATCGGCGACGTGGCGCCGCTGTTCGCCGCGGTTCAACAGGGCTATTTCCGCGAGGTTGGGCTTGAGATCGATACCACGCCTTCCGCGGGCGGCGCGGCGGGAATTCCCGGCCTCGTCGGCGGCAGCTTCGACATCGCCTACGGCAACGTTGTCTCGGCGCTGCTGGCCGCCCAGCAGGGGCTCGACGTCAAGGTCATCGCGGCCGGCACCAATGTCACCGACCCCAAGCTCGACGCCACCGGAATCTTCGCGAAGAGCGATTCCGGAATCAGAACCGGCAAGGACCTCGAAGGCAAGAGCATCGCCGTCAACACCCGCAACAATGTGATCTGGCTCTACGCCCGCGCCTGGGTCAGGACGACGGGCGGCGACCCCGATCGCGTCACGTTCAAGGAAGTGCCGTTCCCGCAGATGGAGGACGCACTCCGGCAGCAGCGCGTCGATGCGGCTTTCATGGTCCCGCCGTTCTCCATCGTTGCCGGGCAGAAGGGTGGCGTCGGCAAGGTCGGCGCGCCCTACTCTGACGTGCAGCCCGGTGTCGACGTTGGCCAATACGTCACGACCGGAAAGCTGCTCGCGACGAAGCCGGAGACGGTCAGGAAATTCGTCGCTGCGCTTCGCAGGGGCGTCGAATGGTACAATGCCAACCTCACCAACGAGGCGCTGCTCACCCTGATCAGTGGCTACACCAAGGCGGATGTCGCACTGCTCAGGCTGGCCCCGGTGCCGACCGCGCCCAGCCGCACCGACGTCTCGCAGGTAAAGAAGACAATGGAGCTGATGATCGAGAGCAAGCTCATCCCGGTGCCGCTCGATCTCGACAAAATCGTCGATCCGCTGGCACGCTAAGATCGAAAAAGTTCACTGATGTCGGCGATGGACGGTGTGGAAGGGGTTCGCGACAAAAGGCCTTCGCGCCGGTCCGGTCCGAAAGCGGTCGATCGCCGTGTTTACGGATTTCTGCTGCTCGCCGGGCTCATGGTGTTCTGGGAAGTATCGTCCCGGGCGGGCTGGATCGTCAGCGCCTACTGGCCGCCGGTCTCGCAGATCTTCGCTGCGGTCATCTCGCAGCTCGCGGGCGGCGAAATCCTGCTGTCGCTGGCTTCGACGCTTCGCCGGGCTGCGATCGGCTACGTCGCAGCCTCAGCCGCGGGAATCATGCTCGGGATCGTGCTCGCCAGGAATCGCATGCTGCGATACGGCCTTCTTCCGCTGATCGAGATCGTCCGGCCGATGCCGACGCCGGCCGTGATCCCGCCGCTCATCCTCCTTCTTGGAGTCGACGACGCGCTGAAGATCTTCATCATTGCGCTGGCGAGCTTTTTTCCGATCTTCAGCAACACCTTCGCGGGTGTCGCGACGATCGACGACACCCTGATCCAGACCGCCCGGACCTTCCGGACGTCCACGATCCGCCTGCTCACCCGCGTTCTCATTCCCGCGACTTTGCCAGCGATTGCGGCGGGCTTGCGGACCGCGATCAGCCTTTGCCTCGTCGTCGCTGTGCTGTCCGAGATGATCGCCGGCTCGAGCGGCATCGGCTACTATCTGATAGAGACGCAATACGCGATGCGCCCCGACCTGATGTACGCGGCCGTACTCTATCTCGCCGGAACCGGTTACGCGCTGAACAGAATGTTCCTCGCGTTGGAGACGCGTATGATCCCCTGGATGGGCAAGTCGTGAACCCTGCGGCGAGGCGGTCCTCCGGCCCTGCTCACGCAGATCGGTGAGGCGGTTCGCGACCTTATCGGTGATCAGTCAAGTGAATTGCGCTTGGAAATCAGCGCCGCCATCGCTGATCGTCTCGAACTTACTGATCGCAGTACTAATGTACTTCATGGGAATGCGCTGGCACAACGGCAAGCGATGCCTTTCAAAACGATGACAGGATCATCCGTGTCAACGAAGTCATACGCTGTGCATTGACTTCCAGGCCAACCGGCGACGGAATGAAGCTGGATCTATAAACGAATTCGCTGATTCCAGAGCCGTAACCGGACCACGACAACGATCCGACAGGGCGGCGGACACTGCACCAGCGAGAGACCTCGGTGCATCTGAGCAGGAGCGGCTACAATCTATTCGAGTGGCCTTGGGCGAAGCAGCCGCGTCATTCGAACGATAGAGACAGGTAACCGATACCGGCCGATCGAATCCGTGTTCAATCGGCGTCGGCCCGTGGGCGCGCCAGAGCGATTGGAACGCGGAGCAGCCTGGTAAGTTTTTCCTCCCGTGTTACATCCAAGGCTAAGGAAATGATCGCCTTCTCATCGATGGAATATCCCCATTGGCTGATCGCAGCCGGCGTTCTTCTGTTAATGCTGGGTTGCGTCGGTCTCGCATTGCGCCAACGAGCGCTCTACGCTGGACCGGAAACCAATTCGAGTGATCAAGATCCGTCCGAAACGGAGGCGGACTTAAGCGAGGTTGAAGCTTACAACCGCATGGCGAAGGAGAAGCGCCGCGACCGGTGGGCTAACAAAATTGATGACGAGGAAACGGTTGACGCACCAAGTCGAAATCATAAGACCTGAAATGACAGCGTTGACTACTCGATATAAGCGGGAAGGTTGGAGATGCATATTCGTGAAACGGAAGCATGACGCGGGCCAGTAGCCTTGCAGTGTGAAGTGAACAGCTGCCAGCATACTCTCCGGCTGCAGAGCGAATATCGGTACTTGTCGGCAGTAGGGCATCAACGGCTGGCGCGCATGGGTCCGCGATCTGAAAAAGCTCTCAACGAAATGCCAACCCACAATCCTTGGCGGGCGGCGTTTGTGGTAAAATCGTTCCAAAAGCGGACATGGTTGGACGCATGTCGTCGATCTTGAAGGCGACGCTCAAGCCTTGCGTGCAATGGGTTCGCAAGGGCATTGATGTCCTCGAGATGTACGAGCCGAGGCATCGGTTTCGCTCGATCAGCTGTCTTGCGAGACGTTCGTTTTCTTTAAGAACCTCACCGGGTTGGGAACATCCACCATTGCTGCATCCAAGCAGCTGGATTCAACCCACGAATCGGGAATTCGGAGGCGTCCACGCATTTTTCCCCCTATCACTTCGACGCTGGCAGCGCACCTGCCCAGAAATTGGGCTGGCTTGGTCCTAATCCAATTAGTTTGGAACTCTTCTCCAATCCTCGCATTTACGGCGATTGCAGCGCAGCAGAAAATTGGCGTTCGTGGAGGTCGCATGCGTCTAGAAGTCAACGGTCGTGCAATTGATCTGGAGGTAGACGTGAGAACTTCAATTCTAGACCTCTTGCGCGAACATCTTGGGCTAACGGGGACCAAGAAGGGATGTAATCAGGGTGCCTGCGGCGCATGCACTGTGCTGGTTGACGGCGAGCGCATCAACAGTTGCCTGGCGCTGGCGATCCAGTACGAAGGCCGGTCGATTACAACGATTGAAGGATTGGGGACCAACGGCTCTCTTCATCCGTTGCAGGAGGCGTTTGTCGCGCACGACGGGTTTCAGTGCGGCTACTGCACACCAGGACAGATTTGCTCGGCCGTTGCAATGGTGAACCCAGCTATGTGTCAGTTGATCTGAGCGCAAAGTCGTTCAAACTGAATCATGACGAGTTGCGCGAGCGGATGAGCGGCAATTTGTGCCGCTGCGGTGCATATAACGGGATCGTGGACGCAATCCGCGAAGCATTCGTGTCGGACGACCATTCCTCCAAAGAAGGGGAGGTCGCACGATGACACCCTTCCTCTATGAGCGGGCAACAAATCAACAGACAGCGATGTCGCTGGGCGTGCGATCGGGCGCAAGTTTTCTCGGCGGTGGCACCAACCTCGTCGACCTTATGCGGGAAACCATAGCCAAGCCGACCTTGTTGGTAGACGTGACCGGTCTTTCCCGTGAAATCGAAGATGACAGCAATGGTGGCCTTAAAATCGGGGCCGGCGTCAAGAACACCGCGGCGGCGGCAGACAGTCGCGTGCGTGAGCGCTTTCCGCTGATGGCGCAGGCCATTCTCGCCGGCGCGTCCGCACAGATCCGCAACATGGCGACCATCGGTGGGAACATTCTTCAGCGTACGAGGTGCGCGTATTTCTACGACGATGCTGCTCGATGCAACAAGCGAACGCCAGGCGCGGGTTGCGACGCCATCGAGGGCTTCAACCGCAACCATGCGATACTCGGCGCCTCACCACGCTGCGTGGCTACGCACCCATCAGACATGTGCGTGGCCCTTGTCGCTCTGGACGCTATCGTAAGTGTTGAAGGGGCGCACAGTTCGCGCCAAATTTCACTCGCGGACCTCCATCGCCTTCCCGGCGAGACCCCCGAGATCGACAGCGAGCTGCGACAGGGCGAACTGATAACGGCCGTCACCCTACCGCCAAACGCTTTTGCCCCGCGTTCGAGCTATCGCAAGGTTCGAGATCGATCCAGCTATGCCTTCGCTTTGGTTTCCGTCGCTGCTGCGCTGGAACTCGACGGCGTCCATATCAAGGAGGCACGATTGGCGCTGGGCGGCGTAGCACACAAGCCATGGCGCGCCCGCGCGGCTGAAAAAGTGCTCGTAGGACGCACAATAGATGAAGCCAGCTTTCGCGAGGCGGCGGAAGCCGAACTCGCCTCCGCCGTGGGGATGCGCGACAACGCGTTCAAGATCGACCTGGCGAAACGCGTCATCGTCGATAGCTTCCTCAAGCTCGCATCGAAGGAGGAAGCTTGATGAGCGTGGTGCAGAGCGCCGTCCAGGCCGTCATGAAGAAGGCTATTGCGCTGGCGCCAGACAGCTGGGTGCCAGGGGGAACGCCCGATCCGCTGATCCGAGAGAAGCACGGGCTGATCGGCAAGCCCGTGTCACGTGTCGATGGACCGCTTAAGGTCACCGGCAAGGCTAAGTTCGCGGCCGAATTTCCCATCGACAGCCTCACCTTTGCGGCCCTGCACTACGCTTCGATCGCGAAGGGGCGTATCGCCGAAATTATCACAGCCGACGCCGAAATGGCACCGGGCGTAGTTCTGGTCATGACGCATCTGAACGCGCCGCGCCTGAATCAGGCTCCCGCGTTCGGAACCAATCCCAAGGCCGCCGGCGGTGACGACCTGCCCGTCATGCAGGATGACCGGATCCATTGGAACGGCCAACCGGTTGCCATCGTGCTTGCCGAGACCCAGGAACAGGCAGACCACGCGCAGTCCCTCATCCGCGTCCGCTACGACGTCGAAGCCGGCATGACATCCATCGATAAAGCCAAGGCAAAGGGCTCCGAACCGGGCCAATTCATGGGCGAGCCGCTCAAGCTCGAGATCAAGGACGCAGAAGCTCTCCTGGCCGCGGCGCCCGCCACAGTGGACGCCGTCTACCGGACCCCCGGCCACAACCATAACCCCATCGAATTGCATGCTGCCACCCTGTTCTGGTCCGGCGACGAACTCAGGGTGCACGACGCCACGCAGGCGGTGGCGCATGCAGCGTGGACGCTCGCGCAGATATTCGGCCTCAAGGAGGAGCAGGTCCACGTCACCTCGCTGTTCGTGGGCGGTGGCTTCGGAAGCAAGACGCTCTGGCAGCACCAGATTCTAGCGGCGGCGGCCGCCAAACTGGCGCAGCGACCGGTTCGGATCGTGCTCTCGCGCGAAGGCGTGTTTCGGGTCGTGGGCGGGCGTGCGCCGACGGAACAGCGCGTCGCCATCGGCGCGCAGCGGGATGGTGGGTTCGACGCCATCGTCCACACCGGGCTGACCGCCATGACGCCGCACAACGCGATGACGGAGCCCTTCATCGTGGCGACCCGCAGCCTCTACGCGGCGAAAAGCTTCAAGCTCGAGGTCGACACGGTAAAACTTAACATGGTAGCGAACACGTTCATGCGCGCGCCCGGAGAGGCAGTCGGCACTTTCGCTCTGGAGAGCGCGATTGACGAGCTCGCCGACGAGTTGGGGATCGATCCGATCGAACTCCGGATCCGCAACGAACCCGAGAAGGATCCGACACAAGGCCTGCCGTTTTCTCAGCGCGGCATCGTCGATGCATGGCGCGGCGGCGCCGAACGGTTTGGCTGGGCAAAGCGCACCGCCGCTCCCCGCTCCCGCCGCGAGGGCGATTGGTTCGTGGGTCTCGGCTGCGCAACCGGGACATATCCGTATTATCGGATGCCGGGAGGAGCCGCGCGCATCACACTGAGCCGCGATGGCAGAGCGACCGTATCAGTCGCGGCGCACGAAATGGGAATGGGGACCGCCACTGCCCAAACACAGGTAGCCGCCGAGAGACTCGGACTTTCGATGGACCAGGTGGAGTTCCGCTATGGCGATACCGCGCTCCCCGGGGTCGTGCTGGCGGGTGGCTCGCAGCAGACGGCGTCGCTCGGCGCCGCCGTCGCAGCCGCACATCGGGCACTCGTCGGCGAATTGCTCAAGCTGGCCGGCAACGACTCTCCGCTTGCCGGGCTCCGGCCGGACGACGTCGGTGGACTGGACGGCGGCCTTTGTTCGCTTGAAGCGCCCGAACGCCGCGAGACCTACTCCTCTATCCTGGAGCGGGCACAGCGGGCAGAAGTCACCGTCGAGGCCGAAGCCCCGATGCCCATGGAGCTCCAACACTGGTCGATGCACAGCCATGCCGCAATGTTCTGCGAGGCCCGCGTCAACGCCGTGACCGGCGAAACGAGAATTGTCCGCTTCCTTGGTTCCTTCGACTGCGGCCGGATAATCAATCCCAAGACGGCCTCAAGTCAGCTGCGAGGCGGCATCGTCATGGGTCTCGGCCTTGCTCTCATGGAGGAGACGCAAATGGATGTACGTACCGGCCGCATCATGAACCCGTCGCTGGCAGAATATCACGTTCCGGTTCACCTGGACGTTCCAAATATCGAAGTGATGTGGTCCGACGAGCCTGACCCGCGGGCACCAATGGGCGCCAGAGGAATCGGCGAGATCGGCATTACGGGCGTTGGCGCAGCGGTCGCCAACGCGGTGTTCAACGCTACCGGAAGGCGCGTCCGAGAACTGCCGATTACGCTCGATAAGACCCTGTAAACTCCGCCATGCGCTTCGCGATCCACCTGCTGGCGTGCGGGGCTTGCCGTTTCGGACGTAATCCCCCACTCCAATTGGCAGGGAGTTCTGGGGTAACGAGTTAGTTTTCCGGCCGGCAGGCTTCACAGCTTTTTGCACGTCGATGACGCTTTGCGCTAGAAGCAGCCTCGGTAATGGCGAATGACTTTTGATCATGGAGTCGAGGGTTCGGCTTCCTCCGCGCTCACCAAAAATCCTACAGATCAATGTGTTGATCGAAATTTCCGAGACGGCATCCGTCCCGGCAAATCGGTTTTTAGACGGCGGCGGTACGGCCAAAAACTGCCGTGTCTATTTTCGTGCGTGTGGATGTGAGGAGCGCCAACTGGCAACCATTTATCTCGCAACGGTGTCGATAGTCCTCCCCCGTTGCGAGAAGGATCAGTGACCTCGCCTGCCGTTGGAGGTCGTTGTCGCGCAGCGCGCGCGTCCCCCTGAAGATAGAGGCCCGACGCACGACCGTTCCGGACGACATGCATCGAGCCTCACCATCACGGTTCACCCGCCGAAATGGTTAGTTCAGGCTGATTTTGATTCATGGCAAAATCGCGAGACGACGCGCGCGAAAGATCACTGTCGATAACAAGGTCTAACCCCGCCTCCGCCCTTCTTGGCCGATCAATTTGGTCCCCCAGAAAGCGATGGCGAGCGGTGCACAAGTGGTGATGCTTAACAGCAATAGAATTGCTTCCACATGATCGAATCATCTCCGACGGTACCGAAGCATGGGCGCGGGCGCTAATCTTGTCATTAAAAAGGCACAATGAAACCTGCCGAAGAAACCTTTTGCTTGGCTGACGAAGCCATCCGGAAACAAACGGCTGGGTGACCTGCCTTGAACGCAAGGGAAGGCAAATATGCAATTCATCTTCGATCTGATCTGGAACTGATCACGCGTCAGATTTCTTTCTTCGATGGGGCAATCGGTGGCGCAGCAGTGATTGAGGCTTCGGCAGGAATTCCCACTTTATTGAGTTTGGCGATCTTCGCCGCTCACGCCGTGGACGCGTACCGTACTGGTTAGAACCGGAAGAACATCAAGTCGGTGAAATGAGGGCTAACCTCGGGTCTCGTCGGCAAATAGTCTATCGCAGCGCCATTAAGTGCTCCGAGTCGTGGTGGACAACCCAAATTGGGGAGGTACCATCCTTTCCAGACATCGTAGTTTTAAACCGCAAGATGCTCGGTCCTCCGGCTGTTAACGCCAGAGCGGCATGCCAGGATGAAGTTCCGCCAGCTCTTTGATGATGTCAACTCGGCCTACGCTTTTGCTAACCGCTCGGAAGCGCTAGCAAGTGCTTCGGCCTTGATTGCCTTGGGCAGCAGCAGATCGTGTTCGGGGCCTGGGGCTATAAGACTGGCTTCAGCGCGTGCTTCCTCGGCGAACCTCAGAAGGTGCCATGCGGCAACGCGCGGTTTTAAACCATCAGCGCGGATGCACTGGCAAGGCATCCCGGCGCCGCACTGACATCCAATCTCCTCGTCCCAGGCCCGGTTAGAATGGTTCTCACACACCCAGCCGATACCGAAGCAGACTGGACAATTAGCCGGGGACGGTTTTCTCATTCGGCTGACCACCGGGGTCGCTCGCTTCGCCTTCCGCATCAGCTCGATCTCTGCCTGACGCCAGAATTCATCAGACTTGCCTTCCGGCTTCCCTTGCTTCTCCCAAAGTTAATGGGCGTAGCTCCGAATCTGTTCTTCTGAGTATTTCGGCATTGGCTTCTCCAACAGATTCCTGCCGATCCAGTTCCCGCTCTATTAGCTAGTTCCTCTTGGACAGGCCTTTGAACGAGCTTGCCCGGAGCAATCCCTCAGATGTGATATCCCGATACTCTACGTCAGCAACAAAGGAAGGTTCGACCCACGTTGCTTTCGGTTTGCGGAGCGGCTTCGTGAGCTTTGACTTTGGACTCACGACGGCATCTAGCTGCTTTCTGATCTGGCTGGAGACCGTGCGCGACCATCCTGTACCAACCTTACCCATATATACCAGCGCCCTGCCCTCCTGCTTACCGAGGTAGAGGGCGGCGACGCCAGTGGGGTCTTTCACGAAGCCGATGACCGGGAATTTCTCGCGCTGGACGACTTTGATCTTCAGCCAAGCCTCGGTCCTCTCCGACTTGTAAGACGCGCCGGCGCACTTGGAAACTATGCCTTCCCAGTTCAGCTTGGCGGCATGTTCGAACATCTCCTGACCATCGCCCGTCAGGTGTTCCGAATAGAGCACCGGCAGCTCGATGTCATTTTCACCGAGAAGGTCAAGCAGCCGTTGCTTGCGTTCGATCTGGGGAAGCTTCCTAAGGTCGCCGTCACGCCATAGCAGGTCGAAGGCGTAATAGACCAGACGACCCTGCCTGCCCGCAGCCAGCTCTGCCTGGAGTTCAGAGAAGTTGGTCCGGCCCTCGTGAATCACAACGACTTCGCCATCGATGATGGCTTCACCCGAGATCGCCAGCGCGCCGGCTATCTCGGTGAAGCGCTTGGTCCAGTCGAGTCCGTTGCGCGTGTAAACTTTCTTTCGGCCGCGATTGAGGTGCACCTGAATCCGGTAGCCGTCGTACTTGATCTCGTGAAGCCACTGCTCGCCCTTCGGCGTTCTGGACTTCAATGTCGCGAGCTGGGGCTTAATAAACCCCGGCATCTGAATGTTCTTTGCCAAAAACTCAACTCACAAGAAAACTCACAAGAAAACTGGCCAAGCGGCATCTTTGCGCAGCTCTCAGGAATCTCGAACAATCAGAAGGCGTGATCATCCCTGCCACCACCGCTGCTGTATGGATGCATAGCGGTTTGCCACCTAGTCGGAAGAAAGCCCGCGCGGCCAATATGTGCTGTTGTGGCCAGAAGAAAGCTTCGCACCCAAGAACAGTTCTAAATGGCCCTCGCGCTTGCCAAGGAGCGTGAACAAAATTGCTGTCAAAGAGTACATACAAAAACCGGCGGCAACAGGGTCTCCGCATAGGGGCGCAAATGCCATGTGCGAAAAATGCGACAAGATCGATAGGAACATTAGGCGCTATCGGTGGATTCAGCGCCAAATTTTCGATCGGATGACGATCGATGGAACTCAAAGGCTGATCGACAAATTGGAAGCCGAAAAAGCCACGCTGCATCCCGCACCGCATGGTGGGACAGAGTGACGAAGCCCGACCAGGAAGACGAGCAGTGGAAGATGAGTGCTCTCCCTTGTCCGTTTTGCCCGAATACCATGGAGCTCGTCGGCAATGAACGATCAGGGTCTCACGGTCATGCTGACCTTCCAATGCGACTGCGGACTGATCTTCTCAACGAGAGATGATCAGTAATTGCGCTGCGCATCGGCTCGCCAGCCTCCGTCTCGAATTTGTGAAGCCGTCAATTCAAGAGACACTAGGCATCGTGCTTTTCAGCCGGCTTCAGCCGGTGCCCGCAACGCAACCACGCCGGCAAATGTGTTCGCCGATTTCGTGCTGCCATGCCCTTGGTGAAAATTACTCAAGGTGAGCCAAATACCCTGTTTGAGACGACTTTATTCGTGATTGGGCGCGTAATAAACGTTACAGAACTCTCGTCAGTCCCGTGTATTAATAAACCATCACCGAACGGTTCGTGGCTAATATCGGTGATGAGATCGCCCATCACAGCGCTCCCGCCTTCCTCTTACGGACAGGAACAGCGCATGTTGAAGCGGCGCCGTTTCAAACAGACTCAGAGCCTATCGGAGCGCCTCATACAGGACGTTGAGCATCTGAAGGCGCAATTGGCAACGTTACCTCCCGGTCCTGAGCGAGACCACGTCGCCAGACGAATCCGTCAAAATGAGGCAGCAGTAAACATTGACAAATGGCTGACCTCGCCCGGCTTGCAACCACCTCAAGAAGTCCAGAATCTGGGTAAGTGAATGCAAGACTATAAAGCCTCGCTGGAACGTCTGCGAAAGGATGCAGAGAGGCGGCGATCATACGTGATCGCGTCACCGACCCCGACAAGGCGGCCCTCTATCACCGGCTTTGTCAGCACCACATGGCTCTTGGGCGGCCGAGGTCGAGAAGGCTGCTGAGCGCGTAGGAACGTGATGCCCTGCTGGCGGTTTTGTTTTCATGACAGAACCTCTTCCTATCCTCGTAGAAAATTCGCTCCAGATCGCTTGGGATTTCCTCGACGCCTCAGGCGAGATTGACGATCCGCAGCAGACGGCCGAAGTCCTCCTAGGAACAATCAAGACTCTCATGCTCAGGGGCGAGCACCGCAGGCTGATGCTTTCGAACCGCGCTATCGACGCCTTTCGGGAGTTCAAGCGAGCAGCATGATTGACCGACTCTGCCCTTACTGCCATGGACTCGGGTGGGTGTGCGAGAACCACCCCCAATTGGCGTGGTCCGACGAAACGGATGGCTGTCAGTGTGGGGCCGGAATGCCCTGTGAATGTCAGGTTGACGTGGGCGACGTAAAGCCCGTCATTCTCGAAATCATTACGGATACGAGGCACTGAAATTTCGGCTGACGCCGAAGCAGACAGCAACGAGTCCTTGAGACTGAGTGCCGCTGGTTTCTCGTTGCTCTTCGGTCATTACATTTCGTTATGACATTGAAAAGCATGGAAGAATTCTTACTTCCTATTCAGGCGGCAACGTCGAAAGCCGCTCCTCAACTGACCCGCCAGCTGTGCTCGGATCAGGCGAAGGTGGGTCCTTTTGGAATTCTTGGAACCTGGCCCGCGTCATTGGCCTTAGACGCAATGGTGATGGCTGCCCGGCTTTACGATACTAGACGCTGGACTGAAGACGAAGACAAGCTGTTACGGACGATGTGTGATGCCGGAAAGAGCCTCACACTGATAACAGCGAAGTTGAAGCGGCCAATGACATCTATACGGGCGCGAGCGGAAGACCTCCACATCCGCATTCCTGGAACTGGCATGGGCACGCGCGGAGGGCGTTAGCTTCACTGCCTGCCAATGCCCACTTTTCCGGATTCACCGGATGCGGTCCGACACCTGGAAATTAATTCAGCTTGCGGCTTAGCCTCTCCAGCGTCGCGCGCAGGTCGGCAATGTACGAGCGCTAAAACTCCGACGCCCGGGGGTCGCGTCCTCTTCGAGCGGTTCTTTGACCCAGATCAAACTGTTCGTGCCCTGTTCAATGTCAGTTCAATCGCGAAGTTCTCCTAACTGAGTTGCTGACATTTGATCATTCCTCAGCAAACGGACCTTGGACGCCGCGTCGTCTACCAGCCTCCGGGCGCCGGACGCAGGTACGGCATCATCAGCGCGATCTACCCGCGCCGCATCTTCATTCGGTTTGATCACCAGCACTTCAACCGGGCAGTTGACCCAGCCCATCTAGATTTTTCCAGATCCGCTGATACGGGAAAACATGAAAAGTCTGCCCCGGTTGATGGCTAATCGACAGCGGCGGCGGTGAACCTTGCTTAGGGTGCGATGCGCGCAGGGACAAACGATGTCACCAAGTTGGTATGTGACCGTTGAAGTGCACAAGCGCGGGGTCTTGCCGAGGCCAAGGCACCCACGTCTCACGACCACCTTCGAGACGGAAGCCGAAGCCAAAGAGTTCGCACGCGCCAAGCTACGCAAAGGGCGGATTGTTTTCGCGGGGACGGTCAATCCTTGCCTCCCCAGAAGAGTAATTCGGTCGCAAGACATTGCGGCTTGGGTCTTCGAAGAGGCCGAATAAGCACCTTTGCCGGATTGTCCCTTGGTACAATGGGCATGTGAGCCGCCGCTGCGGTAAGCTCGTTCCATCGGCGTCGCTCCTCAGCTATCCCGGGGGCAGAATGCTGGACCGCATCACTCAGGGCGATCCCCGAATCCCGCCGCTTTGGCATTTCGACGTCACGGGTCGAGTGCCCGCGATTTCAGTGAAGCAATCTACTTACAAGAAGGGTGACGTAATCTACGGGCAGAGTGAAGCCGCTGAGTACGTCTATCAGGTCGAGACAGGAGCCGTGCGAACCCACTGGCGGCTGTCCGATGGTCGCAGACACATCGGTGCTTTTCATCTGGTTGGCGATATTTTCGGCCTTGAGACGGGCGAGTATCGGTTCACCGCAGAAGCCATCGTTGAGACGCGAGTTCGGTTTGTCAGGCGATCGCTCCTGGATGAGTGCTCTGTACAGGACCCGGCCGTCGCCGCCCGATTGCTCCGCATGACGACTACCAATCTCCGGCACGCCGAAGACCGCCTGCTGCTGCTGGGACGCAAATCCGCCATGGAGAGGGTCGCTGCGTTCCTGCTTGAGATGGACGAGCGACGGACCACTCACGATGTTTTGCCGCTGCCGATCGCGTCGCGACATCGCCGACTACCTCGGCTTAACCATTGAAACGGTATCTCGCGCGATTGCTAAATTGCATCGTGCCGGCGCCCTCAAGTTCATCGGAAACACGCAGCGCGATATTGTAATCACTAACCGAGAAGGCTTGGCGCGCTTCGATTCCTGATGAAATGCAGAATCGTGTGGCGATGTGAGTTGTTGGGTTTGGCACTCATAAGCGTGTCATAATGCCTCATTATTATTTCGATCTGCGCGACGGCGAAGCCTTCGTCAAGGCATGGATCTGATTGATATAACCGAAGCTCAGATTGAGGCCGCTGAATACTTGGCTGACACCGTCAAAGAGCTGTCCATGAGATTTCCCAACCCCGCGGGCCATCCCATGGTCATTGAAGTGCGAGACTCGAAGGGAGCACTATTTCAGGTCGGATTCGGATTTTTCAGGACTCACATAGGGCCAGGATCACCATCGTTCCGGTAGCCGTTGGCACAAGCAGCTCCAGCGACAGCAGCGAATTCCGCGCCTCACAGCGGTGGCATATGAGGGGTCCGCGAATAGAAAGACGATCCCTGCTAATGCTCAACGCCGTCCCGGAACCTTGTGATTGGCTTACAGTTTAAGCTGTAGGCTTCTCGGGAGGTCGATCATGGCTTTCGCCGCTGTACTGGCCCCTTATGGACGCCACTTGCGGCTCAGAGCTGTTCGAGCCCTGCTCAACAGGTGTCGCGCCGAACCGCTTTTCGAGAAGGATAGCGACCTACTCGTCCCAAGTTCGATCGCCACATCCCTTGTTTTCGCCAGCATCAATCCGCCGCCGAAACCAACCGCTAGAATTGCAAAGGTCGTTCCGACCCCCGCAAAAAATATACGCCCGTTTGAGGCCATCGCGCTGCAACTCCTTTGGGCAACGAACGCGCAGGACACGGCCGTGTTCCTCAATCGGGAAAAATCGGCAACGGCAACGTTTCGAGCAGAATGATAGCGTGCGCTCTCTGATTCGAACGCGACGTGACAGAGCAGACCCCGACGCACGTCAGCCGGCGTCCGTCGTTCTTCACCGCCGCCCGGCTTTGGGGAGGTGGAACTTTTCCCGCCGATCAAAGTCAATAATTGCTTCCGGCCTTCGCCCCCAAAGCCCGGTCGGCGGCGACGGCTCTGGCGTTCCAGGGATATGGCGCCAGAGCCGCTTCCGGTTCTTCTGCGCAGAGGCAACCTTGACGTCCCGTGCACCATTGCCACCTTTTCCCACCAGCTCGGTTGGCCGATTTGATCCGGCGTTTGATTATTGCTGTTTCGAGTTCCTGGTTTCGATCGTTATCGCCAGCTCGTTTTATGTGGGCCAGTACGCCGGGATTAAACCCCGAAAAGCAGATTTGAACGAGGCGTGGCTGTACGGCATTGGCCGCTGCAGCCAGGCGCAGCACTTCCGGCGGCCTGCGACCAGCCACGGTTAACAGGTCAGCCGGCCAGCATGACGCCGTCGCTGTCGCGGCTGAACGTTGGCCCCACCGGGAACTGGTGCAGCAGGTACGCCCGGTCCAAGACGCCTGTCGGCGCTGCCAGCAGGCCGTTATGCACAGGCGCTACCGAATGCAAATAGTGCAGAACCGTTCCCCGGCCCAGCCGATAGTTAAGGCGTCTTTGTCGCAGTCCATCGGAGCCGTTCAGAGCGACTGTGAGCGGAGCAATTTTTCTGATCGGCGTATCAAATGATACTGAGACTTTTCTTGGTCCTGATACGTTGCTGCATCACCGCGTGGCTGTGGGTATCTATCGGTGACGAGAACGCCAGTTGCGCTCCCGCCCCATTTTGAGGGAACGAGCAGACATGACCAGGCGCACTCGTATGAAGCACCAGAAGACCTTTCAACAGTTGCTATTTGACGAAGCTTCGCGATTTGCCAAGGCGGCGGGCAAACTGGCGCCCGGCACGGCCCGCGAACTGCTTTTGCGGCGAGTCCGACAGGCTGAAGCGGCTTCCAAGATTCACGCATGGTTGAACTCGCCCGGCCTCCGGCCTCCAACCCCGTTGGACGGCACCGGTCAAACCGGCAGGAAAGTTGATAAATGAAGGACTACCTTGCCGCACTGGAACGTTTGCGGAAAGACGCGGCCCAGGCCGCGCTGGTTCGCGATCTAGCCTCAGATCGACGCAAGCAAGAAATGTTCGATCGACTCCACCGCCATCTGAGCCAACTCGCGGGCGAAATCGAGCGTGCAATGAAAACGCATGACACTTGTGATTGACGTCCTGGATAAGTCGCAGTGTGCGCATGCCCCGCTTCTTGATGGCGGTTGCCCTTGAGGCAAACGCCCTGTTGCGAGCAATGACGAACGCCCCGCTGACGCGTGACAGGTCCGTGGTAAGGCTTTCGGTCACTCCGTGCACAAAGTAGTCTTGCTCGGGGTCGCCTCCGATGTTTGCGAACGGCAAATACTACGATGGACAAGCGTGGCGCTAAGGGTGTGCTGGGTGTCGCGCCGCTGCCCCTTTGTCGTCAGATTGAATTCATCCCGGACCATGGTGTAGGCCCGCACGGGTCGAGCGATGTTCTTCAGGTTCTGCTCATGTTAATACCCACGCGGAGAGCAATGCGGCATTCCTCGACCTCATCGATTGTGAGTGCTTTGATACGGGTTTGAAACTGCACCGCGGCTCGAACGGCTTCGACTGCAATAGCAAACTCTGCGAAGAAGCCGTCCCAGTGTTCTTCACGATGCGGCCGCCGTGTTCGGCGACTGCTGGGTCGACCGCGTCCCTTCTCTGCCTCAATGCTCGTTTGGATGTGCTCGCACATCCAGCCGATGCCGTTACAGACCTTTCCATTGACTCTGCTCGTGATTACGTCGGCGGTTTCGGGTCCGGTGCGTTGATTGAACTCTCGATGTGACGCGCCCTACGCAGTAACTCGTCGCGCTTGACGCCAGCCGGGGTGCCACGGGCTTCCTTGCGCAGCCGTTCTGCTCGCGCTGCTGGACTTTCATCGAAACGATAGACCCTATCGCGAGGCTCTGGCTCCATCTCCGTACTCCTCGCCCAAAGGGCGCATACGCAACATGTGAACTGCGGTCAGTGCCTTTGACCGAGTATTCCCAACTCCTTGCGGACAGTGGCGGCCGAATTGCCCACCTTGTCCACGGCCCTGCGCAACATTTCACGATCAACGCCGAGTGCTTTGGTCCAATACTTCACCTCGAAATCTTCGTTCATATTGATCTTGCTGCGGTCCGGTTGACTACGCTTCGTGAGACTGTCCATTGCTGAATCCTCCCGCGCCATCAACGCGGAAAGGAACTCCGTGTTCCTAGAGAGGCGGCGAGAGTTCGCTGCTCCGCTCTGAACCGCTGGTAGGCGATGATCGCCTTATTGGCGAGAATGAGCCTGCGCCGCTCGCCGAGGGCCTTCAACGTGGCGAGCTGGGGCTTGATGAAGCCCGGCATGGAAACACGTTTCGACACGACGCAAAACTCCCACAAAAAGGCCCGCCGCAGCGGGAGGCAATACCCCCTGCCCTGCAGCGTTGCCGCAATGGGAGCCCTTACGCGCGCCTTCGAGGAGGCGTCAGGCAACGCGCGAATCTCCACCGCACAGGAACACAGGCATCAGTTGGGCGTATCGATACATGACCAACGAAGAACGCCAGCTATTGGAGATCACGGCGCGCAACCTCTTGACGCTGGAGCATGACATCCGCGACCGCGTCGTGGGGATCGATGCGGTTCTCCAGGCGCTCTTCCTTTGCCACGGGAATACCAACCTAGCTTTGGCCAGGCTGAGGGTGCTGGCCGACCTGCTCAAGATGAAAGGGACTCCCTCACCTTACCTCAACTCATTCCTAGAGAAGGCATCCAGGAACAAAGTCGTAGCCACGTCCGGTCCTTCTAGTGCGACTTAGAACGCTACCCCCATCGCTACTGCTTGAACGCGAAAGACCTCCGAGCCGAAGCTGGAGGCCTTTTCTGTCACCTAGGGGTACATCCGCCCTTAGCGACACTACTCAAGCGCATCACGTACGCTATAAACTTGTTTTGGACTCACGGGCACGACGCTCTGATTTAAGGGGCTCGAAGTTCGCGCGAAAAGCATCATCCGCCTCCCTGCGTTCGTTGAGCGCTTTTGCGGCATCCCTGCGGGCCTGATCTTTCTTTGCCTCACGCTCTTCCTTCGTGGGCAGCACCTTTTCTTGAAATTCGTAATCCATAGCAGTCAACGTGTTGTGACGCTGAAAGTTCCCGCACGCGGCAAACGCATCAGATTCGAGAAAACCGATGAGTCGGTGAACACGCTCCCACCTGCTGCGTTATCCCTTACGGGAGGTATGCAATGCAGAGAGATAAAAGCAGCCAAGGCATCGTTCTTGACGAGAAATCGCAGGAGCAACCCGCAGACAAAGAGCGCGCCCAGAAGGCTTCGAGAACTAAGCCAGAGCACGGCCAACCTGCTTAGAAGGACGACGAGCTTCAGCCTTTCAGGGAAAAGAGTGGCTTCTGACGCCTCGAGCCGACAGCCGGCCGTTCCGCCCGATGCCCGGTTCGGGGGGAACATGACCCGCATGTCAGCACGCGAGCCGCCGCGGCAGCCTGAGCCGACGAGACCGGAGCCACCGCCCCGGTCGCCCGAACCATCGAGGCAACCCCAGCCGGCGAGGCAACCCGAGCCATCGCGCCCTTAGTGCATCCCTCAGGCGATTAGACGAAAGCGCGGAGCCACAGCCCCGCGCTCACAACTGACAGACGACGTTAGTAGGGAAATCCTCGATAGAAGGGATATGACCGGGTAACCACATAGCCAGGCTCGTAATATGCGGGTCCGTAGTAGCCATAACCCGGGCCGTGCCCATAAGTGCTAGCGGCAACTCCGACAGCGACGGCGGTAGCGACTGCGGCTCCAACCGCCACGTGGTTGCCTCGGAGTCCACGGGCCTCTGCTGGCGCCGTCGCGATGAGCGCTGCAAGCGTACCGATCGTCGCGATAGTAAGTGCTGCCTTTTTCATCTGAAATTCCTTCGCCGATGGGTGTGTAGGAAACGCACGATGATTTTCGGCAGAGGCTCGGTATGTGCGATCCGTCACACTCCCCGGCGCATCACCGAGCGCTTTCATCGGATCATTCGGGCGTTGAGGCGGGTAGCCCTTACAAAGCATCATCGACTTGCCGCCGATGCGATACGAGGATGTACTCGCCGGCTTGAAGGCTTTGGGCGCTGGCCATGACGACTGCCCTCTTGGGGCAGATGCCGAATCAGCTCGTTGAGACCAGACGAGATCGCTTAGCGCACCACTAGGTCGGTGTTTTAGCGCCGACTTCAACTCGCGTCTTACTTCGGCGCCTGCCGGAGCACGCTTCAGGCACTTCTTGCGGACAAGTATCGGGCTGGCGCGGCGCGGACGTGCAATGATCGGCTTTGTCATGGTCGGCATATAAGCGCTCGGCCCCATTCCGCAATTCGAAGCTGGACACTCGGGTCGCTTCGCTCCTTCCGCCTGATGACCAATGCGCTGCTGTGCTCAGCCCGACGGGCAAATCACCGAAAGCGTGTCTAGCCCTTCGAGCAAAAACATTCCGCTTAACACGTCGGGCAAATCAGGTGTCTATAGGGAGCCTGCTGATTTTCCAGGAGGCTCCCATTATGACCGACCGATCTTCCGAGCTAATCGAGATCTCGAAGCTCAACGGCGACTTCAAAAGAAACTACGGCAAGCTGATCGGCGCATTTCTCTATCTGCGATCCATCAGCGCCGCGCGTGGCCGTTCGCTCGCTTGGACCGGCTTGTTAGTGACGATCGGGACAATTGTCGTGGCTTGGCTGAAGCAGCGCGGCTTGCCCTGGTCGTGAGATCAAAAGGCTCGCCTCGTTGACGGAACGTCTCGCGGAGCGCGCGTAGGACAGAGTTAAAGTCGCTGTGACCGAAGTTGCCAAACACGCGATCTGAGATGCGAAGCTTCTTTTGATCCTTGGTAAGAGGCAAGTTAGGCGTTGGAAGCAAGAAGTAGTCCTGAACTGCAATATTCGACTTGTCCATCCTGATGACCAACGTCAGATCAGAGCGACGGTACTTGATTTTTCGCACTTCCCAACGACGCGACCGGCGACCCGCTATCGTGCCGTCGGAAACAGACCAAGCAACCGCAATAACAATCGTCAGATTACCTGCGGAAATCAAATTGAGCTCGGGGAGAAACATAGCGGTTTCGTCGATTATTCGTAGTTTCGAGACGATTTTGCCTGCGGCGGCGCGAATAAGCGCGTCGATCTTTGCGCCGGTTTCCGCGTAGTTGTACCGGGCTTGAGGTTTGAAGCCGATCAGCTTGTAGGCGTTCATAAGAGATCCGAACCGCCGCGCGAAGACAGTCCAGTCTGGCGTGTCCTCGGAGGCTTCCAGAATCTTCATGGAAAGATGACCTTCCTTTCGCCAGAGAGCCTTCAACTTGTCGAGAATTTCTTGATCTGTGAGTTCCTGACGGTACGCCAATTCCGAAAGAACTGTCTGCGCCTTGGCAAATAGCGCAGACGAGACGAGGGGCTTGAACGCGTTGTCGCGCCGAATCCACATCTCGGGAGGGTTGTCGACCGGACGCTGCCGAAGCTTGGCTGATCGGCGATTGTAAACATTGTGGCCCAGATACACCTCGTTCCTCAACAGAATGTCGATCGTTTGCATCTGCCAAGGATTGCCTTGCGAATTATAAATTCGTTTGGCGTTTAGACCATTTGCGATCTCGGTTCTGTTCTTCTTGCGAGATGCAAAATCTTGAAAAATGCGGCGGACAACTTCAATTTCCGATTTCGGTCCAGGAACCAAGATGACGCGGTCGCTCTTGAAGGGCTTCTGCTGTCCTGGGGCGAGGAGCCCTCTTGGTGCACCATTTTTGTCAACTGCTTTCCGGCGAAATCCGTACGGGGCTGTGCCGCCTCGCCAAAACCCCAAACTTACTCCGTGGCATTGGGCCATGAATACCCGCTTCGACAATCTTCTACTGAAGCTCGCTGCTTCAACGCGGCTCATGCTCTTCAATAAAACCGAGGCCAAACTGCCGTCGTTGTCGAACTCTTCCTCGCAGTAGTGTAAGGCGATGCCTGCCCGCTTGCAAATGAACTCATAATAGGCACTCTCATCTGCGTCTTGAAATCGTCCCCAGCGACTTACGTCATAGACGAGAATGCAGTCAAAGTCCGCGCGCCCTTGTTGGACATCCTGTATTAGGTCATTCAGTCCATCACGTCGCACAATTGTCAGGCCGCTGCGACCTTCATCGGCGTAACTCCGTACGATGGCGATTCCTCTCTCTGCCGCATAGCTAGCTATGGCAGCGCGTTGGTTTTCTGGAGAGTATTTCTGGTTGTCGGTTGACATGCGGACATATTGAGCTGCGCGCACGGCCTCGATCGGCTTTGAAGGGTGCATCCCTCGATTGATGGGTGCTTTGCCTATGGGCTTGCTCCCAGTCAATTTATTCACCACTCATCTAGTGGCTTGATCAAATGCAGAGCCACGTTCATGTCTCTCGTTCAGCATTGCCACAAGATTAGGCTGTCGTCGCTTTCACAATCTTGTATCCGTTCGCAGCCAGATCCAGCAGTATGGCCTTGGCGATGTGGCTACTTTGGTCCGGCGCGATCCATTCATAGCTGAGGTTCGGGCCTCCATCGCCTTCGGGGTATTTGATATACGCCGTGTGGATCGCGTTCCTGATTAGGGCTTCTATCGCTTCTGCTGACATTATTGCCTCCGGCATAGGCCGCTGCGTCTCGTTCAAGCATGCCCACCAGATGGACGCCCGGACGCTTCGATCTGTTGGAGTACCGTTGTAACTTCCCTCCGTGCAGACGCCGATCAACTCAGGGTCCGTAACACCTAGTTCTGCCTCAATCGATCGGTGAATGGTCTGCAATGCGGCTGCACGCTGCTCCTTGGGCAAGTCAGCAATCTTCATTGCCTCACGATGAACCAAGGCCACAATTGATTCAAATGCGGCTTTTTGCTGTGGCGTCATTTCGGTGCCCCTCAGAGCAGCTTACTTCTGCTGGCAAGCGAGTGAAAGCACCATCGTCACGCGCGACCTAGTGTTCTTTTGGGCCGAGCGCTGTGCCCGCTGTCGACGATCTACCTCGCGCAATACCTCCCATCCTCTGAGAGCTAGTTTTAACGTCCAGCCGAGAAGGTAGGCTCCAGTGAATAAGCCCACGAAATAAGGTAAAACAAGCTTCCATAAGGCATAGCCCTCTGGATCGAGCAGCACCCATAGGATGAATGTCGCGACCATCACGGCCATTGCTGCGTAAGCCTGGCAGATGAGGCGATTGACCGCTTGCTCTTTCGTCATCTAAGTGCCTCGCAGATTAGCATTTGGTCGCTCCCGTCACGACCCGGCCTTGTCTTCCTTGTCCGCACCTCGCATCACGATCTTTAACACATCATCTGGCAAGGGCCTTTGCAACGCCTTGGCCTCGTCCCACGGCGCCCGCATCCAGACATCGCGCTCCTCATCGGTCGTTAAAATCACCGGCATAGCCTTGGGATGGATCGGCTCCACGACCGCGTTTGGCGACGTCGTCAGGAAGCCATAGACATTGTGCGGTCCAGGTACCGGCTTGGACTTGGTTCCCCGCTCGCCCTTGAACTCGGTCCAGATGCCAGCGAAGGCCGTGAGCGGGCGGTCGTCATGCAGTGCGAACCAGACGACATCCTTTTTCTTGGTTTCTGGGTTTGGTTCTGGCGCGTATTCGGCGAAGCTGTTGAGCGGGACCAAGCAGCGGTTCTCCAGCTTTAGCCAGCTGCGCCAGTGCGGAGACGAGGTGTTGCGGATGTTGGTCACCGGCGGTCCGCCCGTGCGCGGCGGTGGCGGCATGCCCCAGCGCATCAGGGTCATCTCTGTGCCGGCGTCTGTGTTGCGGATCACTGGGGCGGGATAATCCGGGAATACGCCTGGCATCGGCGCGAGGTTTCCAACATAGCGGTTGACGACGCGGAATAGCGCAGCGATGGCGGCTTGGTTGGTGGTGATTGAGTAGAGATTGCACATTAGGCGATTACGACCCGATTTCCCTGATCTTCCAATAGGAGTCCTTCTTAGTGATCTTCCCGTTCTCGAACGTGAAAAAATCGCACCCTCTCACCTCGATTGACTGACCATCGGTTGACGTTCCGCGCAACGTCCATTGTGATATGCCGGTCTCACCGCAGACGAAATGAGTATCGTCCTCATATCGGACATCCGGGATTCCAGAAAACCGAGTACCCAGCCCCTGCCTTACCGCACTTGATCCGACTAATCTTCGACCCCATGGGTCCGGACCTCGCGGCATTTCGAGCACGCAGTCATCGCTAAAGAACGTCATGACTAAATCGAGATCATGTGCATTGAAGGCATCCAGGACAGCCTTCAACGTGGTAACCGAGACCGGCATGATTATTCTCCCGCTTCTGATTTACCGTTCCCCCGGCAGCCATGTTGATGCGGATCATCGGCCGAGATCTTTGTCTTCCGCAGCGCCACCAGATGACTGCGCATGAACGGCCGCCCCTGAAGTTACGAGCACTCTTTGCAGCGCATGTAGCGTTCCAATTCGTGAATTGGCGTCGTCTTCGGTCGCCGGACGATGTTCAGCGCCACGGTCTGATGGGTGTTACAGCCCAAGCACTTTACTTCGAGGTAGGAGTATCCGGCATTGAGCGCATCGCCGAGTGCCGGAGACGGCTGCGCTGGTCCCTGAAACCCGAGCATCCGTTTGTTCCAAGCCTCGCATGCCAAACGATCGGCGGTCTTGCGCGCCCCTGCTGCCTGCTCTGCAGCAGCCTTTACCGATGCGCCGTATATGCTTTCCCTCGACTTCGTACCCATCGGCCCATCAAAGGGGATCGAGGTGCTCTAGGCAAACTGCCCCATTAGTTGTGATGAGGCATCACCCGAACTACCTGCCGTCGTGGCTGTGGATGCGATCGGCGGCGGTGCCGAGTCAGGCCGATCATTGACCCATCGCCAAGAGACCAGCGCGTGTGCGACGGCAACAGACAATGGCCCCCGCCGGTTGCCGGTCAACTGCGGCCACCACACCTGCTCTCATTCCGCCCCTTCGGACGATGATGTCAGCACTGGCTCGGATATGGAACCCTACGTTTCTTACTGAACCTATGATCGACGGATGCGCGATTCGCAATTGGAACACGTCGCCTCGGCGCAGGTTGGGAGCCATGGAGCGGTTCGGGCCCGAACTCGTATTGCAGATTATCACGGCTATCGCGGTGATCGTGCTCCTGCTTTACTTGATGTTCGGACCGTCATTTTAAGCTAGGTACGATGCCGGAGGGCGGGATGGTCCGCTACATGAAGCCGAAGATCAAAGAGCACGTCTGCCCAGATTGCCAAGGAAGCGGCTTCACTGCGGTAAAGCAGCCGGCCCGGCCCGGGCGCAGAATCCATCCCGCCAGATGCAAGTCTTGCGACGGCAAGGGGAAGATTGCGGACGCCGAGTAACAGGAGCGCTAGCTCCGCCTGCGCCCCCCATGGCCGAGCAATTTGGTGCCCCAGAATGCGATAACGAGCAGTGCACAACTGGTAATGCCCAGCAGCAGTAGAATTGCTTCCAACATGATCGAATCAACTCCGACGGTGCAAGAGCATGCGCGCAAGTCTGAATCTTGTCATTAAAGAGGCACGTAAATCTCGGCGACGAAACCATTTTTCCGCACTGACGAAACGATCGCGAAACAGACGGCTTAGTACCCTGCCATTAGCAAGGAGGGGACGGCGAACATGCAATTCATCTTCGATCTGATCTGGAACCAATCACGCAGCAGATTTCTTGCCTCGATGGGTCAATTCGAGGCGCAGCAGTGATTGAGGCTTCGGCTGGTATTCTAGCTTTACTGAGCCTGGCGATCTTCGCCGCTCACGCCGTGGACGCGTACCGCACAGGTTAGGGTCGCAACATTCGCCTGTCGGACCTAGACCCGCGCGTTACCTGCAAACCCTGTGGCCGGCGCGGCGCCGACGTGAGGCCGCTGTTCGAGAAAGCGGCGATGGGCACCTGATGTCCGAGAGCAGTTGGCGCCGGCAATTTGAAGACCCGATTCCCCTCCCCGGCGGCAGTGAGCTACGAACCCTTCTAGATGCCGGCAACTACATCCAGTCGCTGTCGAAGGCGAAGCAACAGCAAGAGGCCTGGCAGGTAGCCACGGAAGCCCTGCTGGTGGTCGTGAACCAGAACGGCCCAGCGATGTTCGCGCGGATCGGGATGATGCTGGCGCTATACCCACGTGGAGAACAGGTCTTAAATCCAGACGAGAAGTCGCATCATTGGGGTAAGCGAAAGCTGAAGCGGGACGAGTGAGGCTGGCAGAATCTGAGTGCGTTGGCTCAATTTGAGCGCCCAATTAGGCCACCGATTCCAGGTTTGTTTCTGACTTGGTCCCGATAAGTCTCGGCTATAAGTAGTTTTCCGGACCGCGGCATTCAGATCGAAAAACCTGGCAAACGGCCGGGCTATCGATAAGTGAATTTTCGTTATGAAACGCCAACATTCAAACGTCGGCGAATCGGCCTGTCTGTACAGAAATGCACCTAAGGCGCCCCGTAAGATTACGGTTAGGCCTCGGCCAACCGATCAGCTGCACAGGCCAACGTCTCGGCTTTCTCGGCCTTTTTCAAGAGCTGTTCCCGCTCTCGGCTCGGAGCGAGCAAGTATGCTGCAGCTCGAGCTTCGTTGGCGAATTTGAGCAGGCGCTCTTCGAAGGACGTTGCGGGACGTGCGCGGTTACGAATGCTCACGGCAGCTACCACTCCAACCGACGGCCTCCCATGGCCATAATTCACGCCAGGGGCAAAGGTTCCCTGATAACGAAGCCCCGCCAACGAACCAGCGGGGCTTGGAAGCGTTCTTTAGGAGCTCCGGGGCTTGATCCGTCTCATGGCGCACTGGAATGGCGATCCCGGCCTTCTCTACCAGAGGGTCGGGATCGTTCCTGCCTTACTCGGACAGCACCCATGGCGCGAACATCGCTGCCGTGAGGGCAGATGAGATCAGAAGAGAAGTCCCGATCAGCTTGACCCATTCCATGTACGACACTAACGCAATTTCCAGTGGGCCCCAAGCCACACCACAATCATCCGGGAAACTTTGGTAGTCCGCCAGTGCAATTTGTGCCAAAGGAAAGGCCCGCCAACGTGAACCGGCGGGCCTGATGTAGATCGGAAGAGCGCTGGAGCAGCTTGTCTCTCTATTTCTTCTTCATGCCGGAATCGCGTTGGTTTTTCTCGTACATCTCGCGGTCCTTGGCGCTAACAGGGGTCATCATGAACGGAGCTGCGGCGGCCGTCGTGGTGGTAGCCGCGGCCGTTGCCGCGGCAGGTGCTTTCGGCTTCGACCCCTTCTTGGCCAAAGCGCCAGAGGTGGAGACAGCGAGGATCGCAAGACCGACAAGTATCGCCTTCTTCATACTCAGTTCTCCCTTCATGCGGAAATGGACGGCGCTGGCGGCAATTCCACCACTGCCTGCCCCGCGCGATAATCCGCAGTGGGAACAAAAGTTCCGGGAACGTGAACCGCCAGCTAAGCTTCTTACTCGGCCGCCTTCTTGATTGAGCGATTGCAGTAGTAACAGAACCGCTCCCGGACGTCCGTGCGGTGATAGCTTCTGATGCCGCAGGGCAAGAATGTAATTGATTGGCCGTCTTCGGCTACTTCGAACGTTGACCGCTGAAATTTGCCGCATGGCGTCGGGCCCAGCGACGCCAGTGGATCCTTGATCAACTTCCTACCCATTAAGAGATCCTACCGGCGAGAAAACGGCAGCTCTATTGGCCTAAGGGGCAGGTCCGATGCATCCAAAGGCTCTGTCTCGAACGCGACCGACAGCCCACCGTTCCAAGGCCAAGGCCCGCCAGCGTGACCCTGCAGGCACGATGAAGCCGCCGCTTGGAAGTCGGTCATCGCAATTCCAGCGTGAAACGATTTTCGCTGCCGGCCCGTAGCTATTCTGCTGGTCGTCGCTTCTGCCTCCAGTCAGGAGCGGCGCTTGGAACGGGACCAGCAGGGGCCGCTGACCTAGTCCCGCGAGCGGCCCCACCTTCGTCCATCGAAGTCGAGCGTTACGATTGAACGGTCGGGCAGTTTCAAGAATCTTTTTCTATTTCAGATCTCTACCTAGGAACGTCTCCATCCCGCGACCGGTTGTCCGCGCGATGACAACCCAAGGAGACACCCAATGAAGAAGCTCATCGCAGTGACCGCCTTCACCCTCATGTGCGGCACGGCTTTCGCTCAAAACACTGGTGCGCCGGCGAATGCACAGACGGATTTGAACAAGCCCGGCATGAACAGCACGGACAAGGGCTCGATGAACCAAGGAACCACCGGGACCAGCACCATGCCTTCCCCCCGTGGCGATGCAAGCTCTTCCGGCGCAGGCCCCGCGGCTGGCGTGAACAACACGGGCTCAGCTACTCAGCCAGGCGCGGTAAAAGATGGCGTGAACAGGCGGTAAGTGTACGTCAGTGTAGACGGGGCCCGTCGGTACTGAAGCCGGCTAGCCTTTCTCTTCTAGGGTTTAAAGCCCATGGCATGGCTCCGTGAGGCACTCGATCACGCAGAGGCATCACCTAGGGAAAGCAAAGATGATGAGCATCGATCGAAAGGGCAATATCTCGATAGCGATTGCGCTCATTGCCTTAGCCATCTCAACTTTGGCTCCGTACCGGAGCTGGCCCGCAATTCCTCAGTCAGCAATGACCGCGGCCACGATCGATGGGGTGGATGCTACTCCTTGACCTTCGTGGAACTTGGGCTGGCGAAACTGCGATGAAGACGCAATGAACTGGGACACTGTGCTGCAGTATGTGCTGCCATTCGCGCTCGGTGTCGTGGTCGGTTTGTTCGGATTTCAAAAGAGGAAGCAGCGGATCCAACGCCGTCGCGAATTGGTCAACGGCTGGCGTCTCGAACTGATTCCAATGGTGACGTCGTCGTCGCCGGACTTGCCCGAAATTTGGGCCGGACCAAAGCAAGCGAAGGTGCTCTCTTCGCCGATCTATGCAAGCCTCAGGCCTCACCTTTCCAAGGAGGCAATCAAGAAAATTGAAGACCCTACGATGGGCCTTGTTTTAAACAGGGGCGACGTATCACCAAGCGAAAGCCACTTGGCTTATCGTTTCCCTCTCAAGATTTTTATTGATGAGATTGCGCGGATCGAACGCGACTGGAAGCTGGTTTAATATCACTGGCCGGAAGCGAGGTGGCACGGTCGCTACACTACCGCAGATCTGGAGCGTTGCCGGTCCACTCGCGATATATTCGCCTCGCGATTGCCTACGGGCTTATGCGCATGAAATCTTCATGGCGCTCGACCGGAAAGACCCGACGCGTCTAAGGGCAATCAAAGATCGCCGGACGCAATCGATCGCTTCAATCCATTGCAGACAAGCGGTCCGCCGGACTCTTGGGTTTGGGCTGGAGGCAAAATGCCACCTGATCCGGCGCGATAGGCGTCGACGGCATGAGCCGCAAAGATGGTGGCGCTGAGGACCATAAGAAATGCTGAAACAACTCGAACATGGGGAACTCCCAAGATCAAATATCAGGTGCTCTAACGTAATGCTCTAGTAGAAAGCTCCCCCCAGGGTGCACAGTCAAAATGTTTCGGCAGCGACGCGATGCTTCAGCTGTCACCGATGATTCTAAGCAACGGCTCCGCTGATTGCGCGGTAGCTCCCTACCCGACCAAAGGCATGAAGCTTGGCAGGCCAAGAAATGGTCAAATTGCACTTTGCCGTTCCCGCAATACTTGCAGCCGCAGTCGCGGCAGGCTGCCTCTCCTATTTGATTGCTCCGCTGGATAAAGTCGAGACCGTCGTACAATTGCCGCCGACGTTGCTTAAACCGAAGGCTCCCCACGCGCGGACCTCCACGCGGATTGAAACGCCCGCGCTCCCAAGCGCAGACCAGTTAGCAGCCGCGACCTACGAGAGAGCCGCCGAAGCGATTCTGAGACAAGCACCTGACACTCAGGCGTCTATTGCCCGCGATGAGTTGCCCAGCCCGGGTCCGGTTCCGTTGCCCAGAAGCCGGCCGATCCCACGCTGATTTCCAACGTCGTCCTTCATTGTGTCGCAATTCGAAAACTCGCGCGGCTCTTGCTCGCCGTTTGCCCCATCCTCATGACGATAAGCGACGCGGCGGATCGACCAAACGGTTCGACCGCGTGCGCCAAGCGGCTAGTCGGCCATAGTTGTGTCGGAACGCTTGCGGGATACTCTGGTCCTCTGGGTCGGTCATGCTGAGACGACGCTGGGCTTTTTTCCCTTCCCTTGCGATTGCCTCAGGAAATACACGCCGAGCTGGTCACCATTGACCCAGGCCAGTTCGCACCGGCGGTAGGCCAGGCCGGTCGACGAAAGCAGCAAGAAGAACTCCTTTAGGGCCAGACCCTGGACCGAACCGTCGACTACCGTCAGCCTCGCGCCACCCTCGGAAACGTCTTCCATCGTGCAGTTTCGCCGCCATGTGCCATCAATGGCCATGATGTTCACGGGATACCCGCGCTCGAACACGACGCGGAGTTGTTTTCGCAGCTCTGGTCCGCTCTTTTGCGATGACATCGGACAGCACTGAAATGAGTTATCGGAAACCCGCCGGGGGTCAGTCGGCGGGCTTCCGTACGCAATACTCGCGGGACGCTGAAATGCCCGATCCCGAAAATAGCAGCGTCCGGTTAATGAAACTTCTAATGGACCAAGACAAAGCACTCGGCTGCTGCCCCACCAAGCATTGTCAAGCAAGGTTCCAATCGTCAACAGCCGAACATCGCGCTGCCGGGGTATCCCGCCCGCCTTGGAGTTAAAATCTGTAGTCATCTGACCGCATTGTCGTCACAAGACCGGCGAGTGCAACGCACACTTCACCAGTTCAGCAAGCTGCTTACGGGACGCGCCTTGGACATGGAGCTGCGACCCATGCGCGATAAAGTGGGCGAGCGATGAGGACGAACGTAAAGCTCTCCGTAGAAACTTGCGGCTAAACTCTTCAGCTCGGCCGGTGCACGAACATCCAAGCAGAGGGCCCGCCAGCGTGACCGGCGGCCCCTTCAGAAAGCTTACAGCCAGCAAATGCGATCTAGCGAAACGGGATCAGCTTGGTTGGCAGTTCTTTCTTGCCTACCGAGCAGCGCGCTCGCCCCTGTTGGGGCTGCTGAGCAAGAGTTGAAGCCTCTCTAGACTGAGCCGGATCCGGGATTGGCGATTCGGTCGCGACCAAAAAGTTCGGCAAAAGCAGTGTCCGATGACCATTCAACGTAGCTCGTGGCCGTGTGGACAAATCCGACAACAATCAAAACTCCGGCCGCCCGCTGATGGAAAGCGACGGGCTTGTATGCGCTACTTCCCGCGGGGTGTGCTTCAATTGCTCGAACCGCGGCGGGCCAGCTGTTAAGAAACGTTGTCGGCCCAGTCCGAAGAAACAATCCTGCAGCCATTTTTCCATCTCAACGAAAAAGGCCAGAAACAATTACCCGTTATGTAAAAGTTCGCCGAGGGCCGATTTGCTCGTCGTCGTTCCTACCAAGACTTGGGCCGCCGTTGTTCGGCGGCCCATTTTGTTAAGGTGATAATTTAGATAAGCTAACATTTTTCCGGGAGCCAACCGTCCATAACGGATACGCCGATTTTTGCGGTCTGCCTGCTTGATGACCGCTCCGGATACGTCATCAAAGCAGTGTGAAGATGGCAGGACTGAGCAGATTGCCGGTGTCCTTTTCCAACCGGGCTGTGTCGCTGAACGGGTTCGAGGGAGTTCAACGCAACGCGCGGCCCGGAAAGACCCGACGTGGCTAAGGGTGATCAAAGATCGCCGGACGCCATGAATTGAGAATTTGAGACGCTTGCCGTCCTCGACGCCTCTCGACGCAATCCTTATGAACGTCGTTTGCGCATGTACTCCCACCGGCTTGCGCCAGTTAGTGCGCCCGACAACGCGCTCATAATCTCGTCTAATACGCCTGGCAAGGTCACAGATGATACGGACGGTGAGCACAGCGTGCTCGTTACCGAGCTGCTCAACGAACTCAATGCGCCCCTTAGCGCTGAAAGCGTCTTCAACAAGACCCGTATCGCTGTCTTTCGCTCCTCCAATGGCGCGCAGATGCCGTCAGCATCCTCCTCGCTTTCGGAGGACGTGCGCTTCAGCCCCTTCGACGATCCCGATTTGACAACCTCGTCTCTCGCGCCAATTGCCACCGAAGGCGCTCAGTAAAAGTCCTGCATTTTTCGGGAATCGAACTGGATTTCGGGGGCCGGTGGTCTTCTTCTTAAGGGGTCCCGAAAACGGCTACCCCGGCCCATGGGCGGACCAAACAGACATTGACCGTTTGCGGCTTCATACCGGACGTCGGTCGCGTGAGCGGTATTTGAGCAAGTGACCCAAAGCGGACCCTGGAGAGCCTGCACAGACTTGCCCCTTCTCGGCGGTATAGTTAACGTGAGGCGTCTACAACTTACAGGCATCACATCTAGAGCATTGCATCGGCCGGCGTTTCAACGTTTACGCAGTGGGGTGAGTGATGGAGTGCCCGGCCTGCAGGGCGAACCTAGCCGCGGAAAGCAAATTCTGTAGCCAATGCGGCATCCCGCTGGCGCAAGCGTGCCCCGCTTGCGGGCATGGCAATACCGCACGATCCAAGTTCTGCAATGAATGCGGCGCCACCTTGAGGCCAGGGGCACCGACCTTCGCGGAGACCATTACGCAAGCGACGTCATCAGTTCCATTTGGCCCCGCCGCGGAGCGCCGGCAGCTCAGTGTGATGTTTTGCGACTTGGTGGGTTCAGTGGCACTTGCTGAGCGTCTCGATCCCGAAGATCTCCATGATCTCCTCGCTACATACCAGCGTCTAGGGACGAAAATTGTGGAATCGGGTGGCGGCCTGGTTGCCCGATATCAAGGTGACGGCATTTTGGCCTACTTCGGATATCCGGTGGCCCACGAGCACGACGCCGAGCAGGCCGTCAACACGGGGCTAGAACTGGTTGACGCAGTTGGCGAGTTGGGACTGCCACACGAGACGCTTCAGGTACGGATCGGAATCGCTACGGGCGTAGTGATCGTTGGGGAGCTTGTTCAGTCCGCTCAGATGGATGAGGTTCCCATCGTAGGCGAAACGCCCAACCTGGCGGCTCGACTGCAGGCAATCGCCGAACCGAATACCATCATGATCGATGACCGCACACATCGTCTGACAGGGCGCTTGTTCGAATATGACGATCTCGGCATGCTGGAGTTCAAGGGGTTTGCCAAGCCGCTCCGTGCTTGGCGGGTGATCGAGAGGAGCGATGTCGAAAGCCGCTTCGAGGCGTTGCACTCACCTGATCAGCCGCTGGCTGGACGGCAGGAAGAGCTTGAATTGCTGATCCGACGATGGAGTCGCGCTAAATATGGCGAAGGTCAGGTTGTACTGCTGTCCGGCCAGGCCGGCATTGGCAAGTCGAGACTGGTTGCCGCGTTGGAAGCGCAGCTATTCGATCAGCCCTATGCCAGAATGCGCTACTTCTGCTCACCGCAGCATCAGGGCAGTGGCCTCTATCCCGTGATTAGTCAGCTCACGACCGTAGCGGGCATTGCACGCTTGGACAGCGACGATCAAAAATTTGACAAGCTTTATTCACTGCTTGCGCCTTCTATCAAGGACCCGCTCGATTTGGCTTTGATCGCCGAATTACTCTCGATCTCGACCAAAGGCCGCTTTCCTCAAGTTGAGTTGAGTCCACAAGTCCGTAAGCTACGAACGTTTGCTGCGCTACAGTCGATCATCAGGGAAATCTCCTCGCACCAGCCCCTGCTGATCGTTTTCGAGGACGCGCATTGGATCGATCCAACTTCGCTGGAATTGACCGAGCATTGCATAGATGCCGCGGAACATCAGAAGCTTCTATTGATCATGACTTCCCGGACGGGCTTCTCCCCGCCATGGGCCGACCGGCCGTATGTTACTCACCTGTCTCTAAACAGACTCTCCCGTTCGCATGCTTCGGCTATGATCAAGAACATCGCCGGGTCCATGCCGCTGCGTGAAGAGATTTTCGAGCAGATTCTCGATCGGACAGACGGCGTTCCGCTATTCGTGGAGGAACTGACAAAGACGGTAATCGAGATTGAACTCGCGAAGGACCGAGGAGAGGTCACGACGGTGTCGCCGGGTGCTCAAGCGATCCCCAGCACGCTGCAAGCGTCTCTCTTGGCGCGGCTAGATCGCTTGTCGCCCGTGCGAGATGTGGTGCAGATCGGTGCGGCTATTGGCCGTGAGTTTTCCTTTGAGTTGCTCAGCGCCGTCTACCGATTTTCCGTCGATCAGCTCAAGGAAACTCTTCGCCAACTGGTTTTGGCCGAGCTGATCTACCGTCGAACCGACCCACCCAACGAGTCATATAAATTCAAGCACGCGCTAGTCCAGGACGCGGCCTACAGCACGTTGCTCAGACCGCAACGCAAGGAGCTCCATGCGCGTATCGCAAGGGCGCTGGAAGAGGGGTTTCCCGACCGTGTTTCAACCGAGCCCGAAGTGCTGGCCTACCACTTCTCGCAAGCAGATCTCATTCAGCCGGCGATAAAGTACTGGCAGGCGGCCGCTAAGCGCGCCGCCGAGCGTGCGGGTAACGTCGAGGCGGTCAATTATTACGACAAGGCGCTTGCATTACTTCAGACGATGCCCGAGACGCCGGAGCGCGATCAACAGGAACTGATGCTACTGGTCGGGCGCGGCCTTCCGTTGACCGCTATCGGAAGTTATGCCGCACCGGAGGTAGGCGAAAATTACCGTCGTGCGCACGCACTCTGCAATCGTATGGGCACTGCCCCACAGATTTTCCCGGTCCTGCAGGGACTCTATCGATTCTATCTTGTCGGCGCCGAACTGCAGAACGCATTGGACACAACCAGGCAACTGCTCGATATCGCCAACAAAGTCAGCGATCAAAGCCTGCTGATGGAGGCCCATCAAGCGCAGGCGTTCTCGCTGGGCTTCCGAGGAGAATTGCCGGCGGCGCAGGAGCACTTTGACAAATGCATGGCTTTGTTCGACCCCGACCACTTTCGGGGTCGAATGCACCTTTACTCGACCGATACCGCAACGAGCGCGTTATGTCTCGGCGCTTTAATCGCTTGGCTCACAGGCTACCCGGATCGCTCGGCGGCAACGACAGAACAAGCGCTGGCGCGAGCCCGCGAGGTGGATCATCCATATACGCTGGCGTGGGCGTTGAGTTTTTCCGCCGTACTTTACCAGCTACGTGGCGAAGTGAACCTGACGCGTGATCTTGCCGAGGAATGCGTGGCCCTTTGCCAGCAGCACGATTTTCCATTCTGGTTGGCAAGCGGCCGTATCATGCGCGGATGGGCGCTCGCAGATGAGGGTGAGCAAGCAGCGGTCGGCATAACGGAGTTGCGTGAAGGTCTCGACGGCTGGCACAAGACCGGTGCCCGCGTCTATGCTCCCTATTTCACATGCTGCTTCGCGGAGGCATGCATTGCGGCTGGGCAGCCCGCCGACGGGTTGGGCCCGCTCGCGGAGATGATTGCGATTGTTGAACGTACGGGCGAAGGCTGGTGGCAGCCCGAGCTTTATCGACTGACCGGAGAGTTGTTGAGCAGGCAAGCCCAAGTAGCCGAGAGTAACGCGAATCCAGAGTATTTTTTCCGCAAGGCATTGGAACTCGCGATACGTCAGAATGCCAAATCACTTGCTCTTCGTGCGACCATGAGTCTCTGCCGATCCTGGCTTCGTCAAGGATTGGAGCGCTCGAAAGCTCGGGAAGAGCTTGCTGCCATTTACCGTACGTTCGACGAAGGCTCATCGACCCGCGATCTGCGCATGGCCCGTCAAATGCTGGACGAGCTCTCCTGAACCTCTTCAGCAGATCGATCGGTCGCATGGAAACTCTCACGGAAAGGGCCACCTTCCACCAGCTGAGCGGTGCGGATCCTTTGCGTTAGCTGTGCAGACCAAATACTATTGCGCAGAGATAACGGACTCTTGAACCACCGCGCTTTGATCAACCTTCGGACAGAACCAGGAGCGACCACACTGTTGACGATCTGTTGCTGGCGCAGCTCAAGGGGCAAAGATTTATCCTTCGCCATCCGGAAGCGCTTTATGTCAGCCCAAGAGGTACAAAGGACCCTTTCTGCGAGGACGCCCACGTTGCGCCAGCGAAAGCGTCTGAGAAGCGGGGGCCCGATTAGTGCCGTCTTAATCGCAAACGTGTTCCAAACCCACAGTGAGCCAAGCAATGTTTGGCTGCCTTGAGACCGTCCATCCGGCAGCTTTATGCTTGAAAGATTCCAGTCATGATAGAACATATCCTTGCCAACGGCGCCGCGTTTGCTGAGGTCTATAAATAGCGCGCTGCCCTTGGTGGCGACAAGATCGGCAGTGTAGTGGGCATCACATACGACGCCGTCTGCGCCACGTCCCGAAACCTGGCCATTGGCCGCCTCAGGCGGTGTAATGAACAACCCGATGACAAAAACACCGTTGCGCCGCAGGACGCCATAAACGTTTTTGTACATCGATACAGCATCGTCCGCCCGTACCCCCTTTCGATGGCTCTTGAGCCATTCTGGATCAAGCGTCTCGATACCCATGAGACAGAAAGACAATCCCGCCCGAGCAGCCAATTCAACGAGCTCAGGATTCCTGTTGACAGTGTCGCCGCGCATGAAAGAGCCAAAGCGCATGCGAAGGTCGCGGCGAATCATTTCTTCGAACAGTCGTTTGGCGTGTCGATGATCTTGAGCGAAGTTATCATCTGTAAAAATGAACTCTCTCACACCGAGGCCATGCAGACGTTCTAATTCATCGCAAACCCGCTCGACGGACTTGTAATCCTGCCGATAGCTCCAGAAAGTGTTGATGTTACAGAAGTCGCAACGGTGCGGGCAACCACGCGAGACCTCGACAGCAGCCGTCAAGCCGCCGGACTGCAATCCTAAACCATAGGGACGCAAATTGAACAGATCCCATCGCGGCACCGGCACACGGTTCAGGTCGACCTTAGGTGCTTTGACGCCCGTTGCCTTGGCGCGGTCATGATCTCGGTAGACAAGATTCGGAAGGTGATCAAAGGCGCTACTGCGCGAGACGATGGCCTGCATAAGCTCGCGAAATGCCACTTCGCCCTCCCCAACAACTATATAATCAACTCCACACTCGATCCAGCGTTCGGGGAAGGCTGAAGCATGATTGCCGCCAAGGATGATTACGACGTCCGGATTGAGCGCCTTGGCCAGACGAATGGTCAGCTCGGTATCCAGCGCCTTCAGGGGAGACATCATGGAAATTGCGATCACGTCCGCATTTCGCAGTCTCCGTTTGTAGTTTGCGAAGCTCTCCCTTGTTACGTAACCATCGAAGATTTCGATTTGCAGCGGCAGATCAGCGACGACGCTCGCCAGAATCGGGTATACCGCGCTGGGAGCTTTAACGATCTCACCCAAGGTGTCGACCGTGAACGGCCAGGAATCGACCAAGGTCTTCGGGTGCAAAAATAGCAGTTTGGGCTTGTTATAATGTCGTGACAGAAGGGCTTCGGGCTGCGAACGCGATTTATTAGTTGAATTTAGCATATGGTGGAGGGTGGTCGAAGCAAGCTTGAGCAACGCGCTTCCGCGTGAGAGCATGAGAGAACCTCGCTCTGGTCAAGATCGCGCTTGATACCCCAGTATCAACGACAAACGCTAACGGCACAATCTACTTGAGAACATACGCGCTGCGTTCAAACAGCCGAAATGCTAAATTCGATAGTCAATAAAGGATACCCCGCCGCGGCGTTGCCGTGTGTGAGCTAGCTCACATCCGCCAAGCGTGTTTTCGTGCCGAATTGTCGATTGTTGACCGATTGTGTTGAAGAAGTCCGTCCGGAGCCGAGGCGGCCGCAAATTGGTGGGCGGTTCCACGGCCTCTCAGGCAGGTCTTGGCTGAGGCATTGGGAGCAGCTTGGCCAGTTTCCGAAGGTTCTGCGCGGTTGCTGCGAGGATAAACTCGTCGTGGGCACCATTGGGTCCGCGCAGTCGCAGTCGGTCCAGCCTGAGAATGCGTTTGAGGTGAGCGAACAGCATCTCGACCTTCTTGCGTAATCGCCGCGATGTCCGCCCCTCCCACGATTTGGCAATCGCCCGCGCCATGTCCTGGGCTCTCTCATGGATCGAGCGAGGCACCCGCCAGGCAGGTGTGTTCGGGCAGCAATGTGGTCTCAGAGCACAGACGACCGTTCGTGTCACACGTTTTCTTGTGTCTGAGCGATGGCACCAGGCGCAGCAAGCAACAGCATAGGCTGAAGCCAAACCAGCGCCGGCTTTTCGTCATTCGCTTGCAGGAAGTCCCCGCGCGAGCGCGGCCGCCTGTTGCAAGCTGATGCCGTTGGCCAGCGGGTCGGCGTGACGATGAACCAGGCGCCATTGCGTCCCGTCGCGCCGATAGACGAGCGTAACGCGCAACGCCCATTCCTGCGCGGGCAGCCCCCCGACCTCGACTTGGTCCCGCTCTATGAGCGCCAGAACCACCATGTCTTGCGAGCCGTAGGTTTGGACTACCTCCGGCTTGTGTGTGCCGTTCTTGAAGAACCGTGCCATTCGGTCCCATTTTTCGGGAGTGGCGTACTGCGAAGCCTTCGACGGCTCTCCACCGAACGGAGACATCAGCGTGAAGTCGTCGGTGATAGCGACCATTTTCCGGTAGGTCTCGGCGTCCCCGCGCATCAGCGCCGCATTTGCTTGCTGGGTATGGGCCAGCAGCCTGGCAATCACGTCGTCGGCTGTGGCCGCTTCGGCTATGACGAGCGGCATGATAGCCATCGCGGAGAGAGCGTCACGGCGCGATAACGTGGGGCCTGTGATTGGATCAAGCGGCATGAGGCAATTCTTCGACATGTGTGGGGTCTCCTGTCTTGGACGGGCTCGCCTTAGTTGAACGAGCCGAAGCACTGGATGCCTCTTTGACTGTCGTGAAGCTAGTGATAAGATCTCAGCACCATGCTGAATCCGGCTCAGCTCCTGCGCGTCGATGTCGGTCTCCTTGTGGTGTTCAGCACCGTGCTCGAGGAGCGCCACGTCGCGCGCGCTGCGGAAAAGCTGAATTTGACGCCTTCCGCAGTTAGCCACGGCCTCGGTCGTCTGCGGCGCCTGCTTCATGATCCGCTGTTCCTCAAAACCTCGACTGGCGTGAAGCCGACTGAGCGTGCCGTCGCACTCGCCGGTCCGATTGCCGATCTTCTTTCGCGCGTCGAAGGGATCATGTCGACTGCCGGACCCTTCGACGCGAGGACTGCGCTGCGGTCGTTCAAAATCGGTGCGCCGGATGCCGTGGCGGCTGTCTTCCTCGGGCCCCTTATTTCCCGGTTGGCGACAGACGCGCCTGGGATCGACATTCGACTGCTGCAGCTGATGCCGCAGCATCATGGCAAAGCGACGAGCCACGTCTGGCAAGATACTTTGGCGGAACTGGACTCACACAGACTCGATCTTGCGGTCTTGCCGATTAGTGCGTTGCCGTCGCGTTACGCCGAACGGCTACTTTTCGAGGAAGACTTCGTCGTCGCGATGCGTAAGGGCCACCCGCTGGCACGCGCACTGAGCCTGACCTCTTATGTGAAAGCGCAGCATCTTCTGGTTTCGGCCATCGGTGACGCGTTGGGCATCGTGGATATCCGGCTCGCTGAACGAGGACAGTCGCGGCGTGTGGCGCTGACAGTACCGAACTTCATGATGGCGCTGGCACAACTCGCCGAAAGCGATCTGATTGCTACGTTGCCGCGCCATCTCGTCGAGCATCATGCGACGCGCTTCCACCTCGTGGCGCGCCCTATGCCTTTTCGCTGGAAACCCGACTCGGTGCGCGTCGTTGCTTCGCAAGCCGCGATGGCCGATGCTGGGATCGCTTGGCTCTTCGAGATTTTGTCGAGCTGCATTAGCCAGCATTCGGTAACGCGCTTAACGGCAAAGCGTCGCACCTCTGATCTGAACGAGAAAGGTCTGCATGTGGGCCTTTAGCTGACGTTTGAGGCAGCTTCGGATTTTGTCCGCTTTCGTGGATTGTGCTGGCCTATGGCCAGCGATGATCGGATCGGTTAGCCAAGACTGTTCTTACCTTGAAATTGCTTCAGGTCCTTTATGCAGACATTACCGAGCCTTTGAGCGTCGAGAGCTCGTCGTTCTCTGCCGACGTGAACCCGCGATGCGACTCCCAGGGACGGCTGCTGAATTTGAGCGATTCTCGTTCCGATGCGCTCCTGGCCCGGCACGGAGCCAAAGTCATGCATATTCCATCCGGAGCAGGACGTGAGCAGTGATTGCCCCGGCTACGCGAAGGTATCGGGCGGGTCAGTTCGCCATTTTATAACGGGAGCTTTGATCCAGCCCAGGGCATGGGCCTCTTGGAGCTATCCGGCATTTGGATCCTGCCAAGATTCACGGATCGCTGGAGACACTTGCGAGCAAAGATCCCGTGGTCACTCGGAGAGAAAATGGTAGCGAGCAAGATCGTTCGGAATGCGCTCCAACTGAGCCGCCAATTCCTGGTAAGCGAAAGGGCAGCCCCGTCAGTGAATTGCATGCCCACCTCAGGAAAGGCGGCCGTGAATTGATTTCTTCGGGAAGGACATCGGACGGGCCGGAGGATATTGGGGCGGGTGCCTTCGAGAAGGGCAAGGACCGCCTGCCCAGTTCCTGGCCTGGCCTTTTACTCGGTAAAATTCGGGCGCTCTCCCTCTTCCGTTCACCTGCTCTCCAGGTCGCCAGGTCCGCAATCCAAGATGCTCGCGAACATTATTTTCCGGCGAAAGTATCCTCTCGACCCGGCTCGGAGTAGGCCCTGTCCACGCCCGCCTTAGATGCAACCCTTCCTGCGAGAACTTCCGCTCGTCGCGGGAGCGGAGAAAATTCGTCGCGGAGAGTTGAAGGTGGTGTACGGACCAACCCAACCTGTGGTTTATTCCTCCTAACGCTCGCCCATCACCATGACGCTTAATCGCTAACTTAGAAAAGCTTTCGCTAGTAAAATGCGTATGAAAGATAACAGGCCAGTTCATAAGCAACGAGAGCATTGGCCGAGCTATAGCCCTCGATTGCCGCCCGCTGAACGGGAGTCGCCACCCTGTACAAATTGTGGCCACCATCTCGCAATAAGGCGCATCGAACCGTCTCAGCCCGGTTACGATCTCCGAACCTATCAGTGCATCCGTTGTCAGCATTTCGATCGGTATTTGGTTCGATACCAGACAGACGATCCCTGGACACTCTTAGGCGGCAATGACCTCGCTAATGACTGAGTTGGAAACTGATTGGTCGAGTTCGCGACAGGCTATCAATTTCTCCTGGGCGCGCATTACGTGCGACTCCCTCCCGTCGAATCTTCCACTCGTCTAAGGCCTTTGCAATATCGAGGTAGCCTGGGAGCGCTTGAAAGCCTGAGTGCCGACTCCGGCACTTAACGAGATACATTCCGGCCCGACAACGACCCTTCCCCATTTTTCGGTGATCGTGGAGAACCGCTTGGCGACATCGATGAATTCGAGACGGGGAAACGCCACGGAGCGTCCGACGACTGGGACCAGCGGAATACTCCTTTCAGGTACGCTTTTCATTGATACCGCCGGGGATCCGCACCGAGTCGCGATAGCCTCATTCATGGGCAGAGCGCCGTGTAGGATTCAAGGGGGCCACGACACGCTAATAAAGGAGCAATCATGGCGCAGGAATTGGCACTCGGGGTCATTGCTCGTTTGGGAACGGACGCCCTTGGGGGGCTCCAATATGTGCGCTCGCTGGGCGTGCCGACAGCACAAATCAGCTATCCAGCAGCGCTGGATAACGAAGCGGGCCTCCGTGAAATCGAAGCGGCGTGCTTAGCCACCGGCATTGAAATCACGACGGTCTTTTGCCGCTTCGCGGGAGAAAGCTACGCTGGTATTCGCACAGTCAAAGCCACCGTCGGATTGGTCCCTGAAGCCACGCGTGCCGAGCGGGTTGAGAAAACTTTAAAGATCGCCAAATTCGCGCAAAAAATCGGCGTGACGCGCGTGGCGGCGCACATCGGCTTTATACCCGAAGAGCATAGCGATCCCCTCTACGCGCTTATGGTGAAAGTGATGCAGCAGATTTGCGATGGGCTTCGGGCAAACGGTCAAGTGTTCGCCCTTGAGACCGGTCAGGAAACCGCGCTCGGTCTCAAACGCTTCATCGTGGATGTGGGACGCGACAATCTCAGAGTGAACTTCGATCCGGCTAACATGATTCTTTACGGCAACGATCAGCCGATTCCCGCACTGAACATCCTCATACCGTGGATCGATGGCGTGCATTGCAAAGATGGCCGCTGGCCAACTCAAGAAGGTCAACTCGGCGAAGAAACGCCGCTGGGCGAAGGCGACGTCAATCTGCGTGTATGGCTTAAGCGCTTACTGGAACTGGGCTATCATGGCCCGCTCACCATCGAGCGCGAAATCAGCGGCGAGCAGCAAAAAAGGGACCTTTTGCGCGCTGTTGCCTTGCTGGAAGGCTTGCGCCGGGATTTCGCCATATAAATTCGTGATTTGGAAGTAGCAACATCGCGACGGCTACCCGGTGCCACGCCCTACTCCTCCGCTTCCGGGCACAAAGCGGACGTAACCGTGGGAGCAGCGAGACGACTGCTTGTGGCCCGTTGCGACACTTCCTCCGCCCCCCGCGCGAACCCAAACTCGCCCATTTACCATCGCTACGCGCGTGGTACGATCCGCTTGCGCGTCGCGAGTTGGGAAGACTACCGCCGCGAACTGTTTGGACGGAAAGGTCCAGACGATATGGCACTTCGCTCGCTTCGAATCTGCTTACAGGAGGGACCCTTGAGCATGAAAACTATCCGATCGCCCAAGGTTGCGGAAGCGCCGCCCCAGACTTGGTCCAACATGAAAGTGGCAAACGGATATTTCCACATCGCGGGGATGACCGGCTCGGGGCCTAAGGGGGAGCATCCAGGCGACGACATGTACATTCAGGCCAAGTCAATCTTTCAGAAGTTCAAGGACATGCTGGAGGCGGCCGGCGGCAAGATGAATGACATCATGTCTATTACGGTGTACGTCACCAATCTCGATGAAAACACCGAGGTGTGGCGCGCGCGTCGGGAGTTCTTTACCGGTGACTTTCCCTGCTCAACCTTGATCGAAGTAAAGCGCGTTGGTTCGCCCAAGGCCAGCCCGCCGCTCAAGGTGGAGATCAACGCGGCTGGCGTAATCGGCGCGGGTGGCTAGTTCGCCGCACTCGGGAGTCCAACGAGCTTGTCACAGAGAACCCGGACCTAAGGTCTGGGTAGTGCCAGCGATAATTGACCGCGTGAGCGATCCCGTCTGATTGTTGGCTATTGGCACGCACCGGACCAATGGACCGGTCTCACGGTGTCCGTTTGTCGGCGTAGACCCGGAAGTGGTCGGCGGACCGTTGATCGTCTCACCCCTCTGAGCCTTCCCTTCGAGGCGGTAATACAGTTCCTCTGCAAACCTTCGTGCCTCGAAGTCGTTTGTGGTTTGGTGGATTTGACGACCAATCCTGCGTTTTTCGGGATCTTGAGGCGGACTGTCCACTTTGGGTTTTGGGTGATAGCCCTTTTGTAGAGCACGACCCGATCGTCACTCGAGGTCTAGAAATTTCTTGTAGTGGGAATGGGACTTGGGCAAATGGCCCGACCGGACTGAGGTTCAAGTAAATCCGGAGTAAAATGAGGGAGGGCAAATGGACAAGGCCGGACCAGTTTTGTTTTATCCAGCGGCCCTAGTACGTCAACTTTCCCTCGATGATCCAGTTCCCGGGGAGTGGGCGTTGCACTGCTGTTGGGACCCATTGCAGCATCGATCTGTCTCGCGACGAACCATTCCGCTGAATTAACGTATCGAGTCGCCTCCCGTTCGGAAATCAGTAGCGCTAGTGCCGATTTCCTTAGGGCTTGCCGGGTCCAGACCAGCCAGGGCGGCGGGACTGGTTACGGCAACTGCTTCCTTCATAGAATCAGCGACGGGCGCCATGAGCATCTTCCAGGGCAGCATGAGGACATCGGCCCAGAACACGAACACCTGAACTGGCCAAAACGCTGGATGCATTTGAAGCTCCTCTTTTCGTTGGAATGCAATATGAGCTGAGACGTTCCGTCAACAACTGACCTAGAGCGAATGCGTCGAGGAACGTTCGGAGAACGCTGACGTTACCTTTTGCGAACAAGGAGCGGTCATGAGCAATCCGAAGATTGAACCGACTGATAACGCTATAAAAGACCCCGATGAATGGCTTTCGGGCGATGACCCGATGACGGGTGCCCAGGCTTCCTATCTGACGACCTTGTGCGAACAAGCGGAAATGCCTGAGCTGTTCAATGACAATCTGACCAAGGCCGAAGCCTCTAAGCTCATCGACGAAATGCGTCAGCAGGCGGGAGTGGAGTAATGCCGGAAGAACCAATGATGACTGAAGCCCAGCGAGACGAGCTTAAGACCCTGTGTCAGAAAGCCGATGTACCGGATAAATCAGGTGAGTTGCTCACTCAAGACGGCGCCCAGAAGTATATTGACGATCTCAAGAAACAGATCGGCGAGCGGAAATAACGAAGTTTGGCCGCCGTTAGTTAGCCGCCGTTAGAAGGTCTTCGCGCAGGGGCGATTATCCACCGGTTCGTGGCAGATGCAGCCGGCGCAACTTTCGCCTATCACGTTTCGCGACTCTAAACCGCTAACAGCAAGCGTAGCGTAGCATCGTATCGAACACAATGCTCGCCAACGAGCGCCATTGCATCGACCTTCGCTCCGACGTTGTTGTAGGTCTCAAAGAACCCGATGTGCTGGATTCTGGCCGCCGTGGGTCGTCCTGTCGGAGTGTGTTCTTGGCTGGTCATCTTACCCTGCCAGCTTCCAGAGGCGTAGCATTCGTAATTCCCAGTGTAGAAGACGAAGGCATCGCCACCACGAATGTGGCCATCGCGCAGAACCAACACGCCATGTAAAGAAAACATGCGCACAGCGCGAGACGCTGCCGATCGCCGGGTTCGCGCTCGATGGCAACGAGTGGGACGGCATCTATATCGGCCGCCGTAAAGGCGGCGACTTGGTCTATGCCGGCAAGGTCGACCACGGCTTCGACAAGCAATCGGCGGCAGATCTTCGCAAGCGTCTTACACCGTTGATCCGCAAAACCCAGCCCTACACCAAGCGCATCGCGCACAAGGGCATCTGGGTCGAACCCGAGCTTCTGGCGGAGATCGAGTACCGCGCCAAGTCCGCGGAGGGAAAGGTGCGTCATCCGCTTTTTAAAGGGATCCGATAGGACACATGAAGAAACCGCGTGACATCGCCAATCGAGCAATGGAGTTTCGTGAGAGCCGCCGGCTCGTTCCCGATGGCTTCTTCCGTAAGACTTTCACGCTGCCGGTCGACGACGCGCGTGCCAAGGCGCGCGAGATCCTTCGTGAGTACCCAACGGGAGGCTACATGACGATTCGTCGAAAAGTGGCGCCGGTTGCCGACGGCGGATTAGCGTCAGGCGACAGGATCCTCCAAACCGCACAATCTCAACAATTCGGGCTGAGCGGTGCGGAGGCCTAACGATCCCCGCCATGGCACGAACGGGAGCGGCCGCGCGTTCTCCAGTACCCAGCCAAAGGGACCGCTGAACCACCTCGACGTCGACAACGTCCTGACATCGACGAGATCGACAATCCCCACGACGCCGCCGTATGGCCCGCCTGTCGGCGGTACGCCATAGCGTTCCTCTACTTCCTCCGACGTGATCTGGTCAGGCTTGAGGCTTGCGTGCACCAGCAACGGGCCACGATATATCGTCGACCAGCTGCGGTTCTCGATGTCCTTGACACCGCGGACGATCAGCGACGCCCACGGTTGTTTGACCGAAACAATTTTCATCCAAAGAGACTATCGGTTAGCCTCGACGGCACAACGGAAAAGCCAGAAAACACACATCTAATCAAACAACTTGCGCGCAGGCTCGTGGCCTGTTGCACGCATTGCTGACGTTATTTCGATGCTCTAGTCGGATCGGACGGACGATGGCCCTCGACGACCTTCTAGCCGGAACACCAATCGCTCCGCGTCCCAAAGCTCGAAGAACTTCAAGCCCACGAGTCGGCGCGCTCGCTCGATAGCCTCGTCATCGCTGCCGCAAATGAGATGATACGCCGGTCCGGACGCGCGGCCGGACGCGTCCAACAAGTACGCTCGATAGTGTGGCATCGTTCAAAACACTCAAAGGAACGACGCACACGCTATCGACGGGTTGATTGAGATCAACGCAATTCGCGGGTTAAGACTGCTGGTTAAGGTTGATGCGCTGCCCGAGAGGGAGCGACTTCGCGGCGCCCGCGCATCCGCGCCCTGCATCGGCAGGCAAATGGCGGCGCATGGGAACATTAGTTCGGCCTGGCCGTTTTCCTCAATCCGACCGGAGTGAGATCGATGCAGCCCAATTCAACTGTGCTCGCGGCGCTACTAATATCCAGCGCCTTCTTGTTGCAAACACTGGCAGCGACCGCTCAAAACACATCGCCTCCAGCCGCGACCGCTACGCGGCCGGCCAAGACGCCTCCTGGGCAATCTTCTTTGCCAAACGCAGGTCCGCCGGCCACGACGACTCAGACAACGGGCGAAGTCAGCCGCGACCCGACCATCAAGAAAATGAACGAGGACGAGAAACACAAGGTCGACACGAAGGGCAAGTAGCCAGAGACAAGCGGCATTGGCTACCGTCAGCCGCGGAGACGGCGCGTGCGACCCGGTCTATCGAACGCCGGGGGACCTGTCATCGCCGGTGACTTCGGGTTCATGACCTTGATCCAGTCAGGCGAGCGGGCCGCCGTGGTAGCGGCAGTCGGCGCGCTTGGAGACCAGCCCCTCAAGACCCATCAGGCAGGCATATCGGAATAGTTCGGGCCCGATCTCACCGGCTTGCGGCGTGGATGCCATCCGAGCGCCGGGCGAGGCCGGGCGAGGTTCGACTTTCGCATCGACAGCGAAGGTTGCGCAGATCAGTGCAACAGTGAGTCGAACGCGTAGAATTGGACCTTGTCGTCGGGCTGGCGGGAATGCATTCCGTCGAAATCGCTGATGCCGTCTACGCCGAGCCGCACCGTCTCCCCGTCAAGGACGAACTGCTGCTGGCGTACCTGAAGCGCGCTTTGTGTGATCAGCGGATAGCGTGCGCTCCAGTCATGGCCATTACGGGTGAACAGCCGCACCCGGTCGCCGTCGCGCTGAACGATCAGGCGGTAGCCGTCATGCTCGTTTCATGAATCCATTCGGGGCGACCTTGGTTCCGCGAGTGGGAATGCGGGGATTTGCGCATACGTCAGAGATAGGAACTCCGGCACTTGCCTACAAGTAGTTTCAAGCCGGGCGGCCAGATGCACCCACCAATCTCATTCCCCCGACTTTTGTCCACACCCGCGCGTGTTGAGCTGGCTCTCCGCCGCTGCTATCCCTGCTAGAAGTTCAGGGAACAGACACCATGACATATAAGCACCTTTCTCGGCTCTGGATCGGCGGAGCCGTCGCTCTAACGTGGAGTTCTGCCGCACTTGCCCAGGAGAGACCAACCACTGGCCTAGTGCACAGCGCTCGCGAAATGAGTTCGATCCGCTGCGAATGTCATGCGATGCGCGATCCCGCCGCATCAACTGCGACATGGTGCAGATGTCCGTGCGCAAGCAATCCAAGCCGTCTGAGTTGAAAGAAAAGCTCGATAAAGCCATAGCGCAATGGGAGACCGAAAAGCCGATGGCACAGAAGAATGCAACAACATGACCAAGATGGTCTGGGCTCTCAACGGTTCGGCGAATGCCGATCTGCCGGAAGAAGCACGGGCCAAGATTGCGGCGATGCCGGCCGCGCAGAAGCAGGAGATGACCAAGCTGTTCACCGCGTTCGCCAATCACTGCAAAAGCCCGAGCGCGGCTACGATGTCGGAAGTGGTTCGCCTCGGGCACGATCAGGAGACCCGCACCTGTAGCGTATCAACCAACCCATACACTCAAACGTTTGAGCGCGTGGCGGGCTCGGACATCTGGACGTCCAGCGACGGTCCGAACGGTCCCTGCGGCACGGTTCTCGTTTCATCTTTTCAAAAGGACCCGAAGTATTCGCTTTGGACCTATGTGACGCAAAAGACGATCACAAACCCAAAAGGCGAACTTTTGCCGAGACTGGCCTGCGGCGAGTTGGATCAAACACAGCAAACCTTCGACTGGCGGTCAGACGACAAGTTCGCCAAGTGCGACTACATCAAATTCGGTGCCCTCTGATGACATCGGAAGCGAGTACATGAGAAGACGCTTTCACCTCGGACTGCGATTTACTGGCCACGAATCGGTGACGTCCCATGAAACTCACCACCGACCGCCCCTACGCGGACCCCGAGAAAATGCAGCACGCGGTCGTCTTCGTTTTGCTTCTCGTAACGGGTTGAGGATCGGAAGAACTCGCTTCCAACAGACTGCGCGTTTGCATCTCCCGTGCGCTGCCTGAGAAAGTGATCACGATCGGGTTCACGCCTGATGTCTATGCGAACTTTCCAAAATACCAGACGGACAAGAGCTGGTTTCATCAAGTCAAAAACCTATTTTGGCGTCTTCGTTTTCCGGCAAACTCCATTCCGACGAGGCAAGCGCTTGATCGCCCCGAAATCACGACCCAGATTTATGAGATGGTACTGTACCCACAGATGGTTTGGGCTGGCCCTGTCGATGCCGATCTGCGGAGAACGGTAGGCAAATTGCTTCCGAAGCACCGCCACAAGGCGACTGCCTTCAATACGCGGAGCTATCGCCCAGAGATGTCGCGGAACGGCAGATATTGATTGAGGTTACGTCGCCCACGTTCGCGCCGCCATGGCGCGGCGCGGTCGGCTCCGGCTGCCGGGTGGTTTGGTTCGGGTCGCGTGGGCCCAGGCCGCCAGCTTGCCATACCTCGTTGCAGAGAACGCGGAGAAACTCCCACCGGTTTTTGTGCATAAGGTAACTTTGGAACCGGCTTTCTCAGGCTGCGTCGAGTTATTTATTCCGGCCAATCTCGGCCTCAGCCTGCAGCCAGAATTCGACGTCGCGACCAGCGGGGCGGCCGTTCTGCTCCCATAGTTCCCGCGCGCGGGCCTTGATTTGATGCTTCATCCGACGGGCGTCCTGCCGCCGCTGCAGGCCGAGTTTGAGTTCCTTGATCCAGGCCTTGAGGCGTTCATATGTTGTGCGGTCGCCGACGCTCGACGCCATCCGGCTCGCTTGCTCAATCTTGCGCGCGAGCTCTTGGGGATCATCTTCGCTCTGACCCATGAGCCACTCCATTCACCTTGGGCAGATGCCCGAAGGCCGGAGAGGGTTTCAATTCCGGAGCGAAAATCTGCGGCTCATGGATAACCGAGGCCGCCCCTTGGGTTCCTAAGTTACGTTTTGACCAGACCTGATACGACGGTCGTTCCATTGTGTCGCCATGCCGCTGAACCGAAATCGACGCTGGACCGCAGACGAGGACAGGCGGCTGCTCGAACTGCAAGCATCGGGGCGCTCCTACATTTCAATGGCTGGGGCGCTCAAGCGAAGCCACGCCTCGATTGAACATCGCCTGTATATTCTAGAACGGCAGGACGCGAAGTCGGCGGCGGATCAGGATCCGAAGACATGAGCCGCGACCGGTGGATACTGGAGATCTATCGCCGCGCTGGCGATCCGGGCTCGCTGGTTGCGACGCACGAATTCAACAGCCTGGCATCGTTGCGGATCACCATCGTCGAGCACCGCGGAATGACGTTCGTCATTCGGGAACCGGCCCACGCGACCGCGACGGATCGAAAGACCCTTCTCGATTTAAGGGCCCAGGGCTTCGACATGGCGATGCGCGCGTGAGGCGCGAAAGCCGGAGCGGCGGATTGTCAGGAGATTAGCGCGCAGTTGATGCACCGCGCCGACCGCAAGGAGAGGCTGCAGACGCCCGCCGAGGTGCCGAGCACCCTTGCAATGACAGCGTGGCCAGCCTCATGAACGGCGGTTGCTCGCCTTGGATCGTGCATCGAAAATCCTCCTCCTTTCTGGGGCAAGGGCGGCGGCCGGAGCCGCCGCTCCTACCTAAATGCTACATCAGAAGCATTGCCACCGCAGGCGCGGCGGCCAGCATGCGCCGGCGGCGCAACGACTACGGTTTGAGGCTTCGGCCCCCTCGGACGGCCTTCCCAATCAAAAGTGCCGCGCTAAAATGCCGTAGGAGCATCACAAGCGAGGGAATGATGATGCGGCCCTACAAGCGGGCGAGCCTGATCGCCAAGTCGATCATCAAAATGATTGAGGATGGTGGCGGCGGATCGGCGGAGACCTCGAGGGTCGCGGTGCTGCTGCCCGCGCCCATTTTCGACAGTTTGCTTTCTGACTGGCCTGCGCAGGTTGAGAACGCAACGGCCCTGGTTCGGATCCGGGGTGTCGTCTTCGAGCGGGTAGTAAGCCGCCGCCGCAGGCGAAAGGTCTCGGTGGCCCGGAACTCTTCAGTTGCTAAGCCACGCTCTGCATAACGTGGTCAGTCCCCGATTGCGCCGTCTCGGGAAAAGGCCCGGGGTGCCTAGGAGCCCGGGCCGTAACCTCAACGCCGCCGCCGCGCCGGAGCGCTCGGTTACAGGCCGCAGGGTGACCCGGCTCCGCAACAGCGACGTTGATCTGTCGCAAAGCCACACGGCAATTTGCTTCAATTATTTTGCACAGAAGGCCTGGGTTAGGGGGTTCACGCACAATGCCCGAGATTGAGCTACCCGAAGAGTGGCGCGTCAAGATCATCATCTGGGCGCAGGAGACCAACGCCGTCGACGAGCTCTGGCTGTTCGGCAGCCGCGCTAAGGGCACATCGCGGCCGGACAGCGACGTCGACATTGCAATTTCGCTGATGTCTGCGCAGGAGGGGCATGACTGGCCGCTCGGCGACTATCTGGCCCTCTCTCCAATGTGGCAGCGCACGTTGGAAGCGATCGTCGGCCGGCATGTCAGCCTCACCGCCATCGTGCCCGACACGCCGGGCGCCGCCGAGGTGCGCACGACCGGCGTCCTCCTGTGGCGACGCGCCACAAACGCTTCAAAGTGACCGGCCCACGTAAAATACTTGGACCTCCCCAGTATGGCTGACAGCGCCGTCATCGGGTTCCGGGCGGATGCATTGACGTTGCGAGAGTTCGTTTGCGATAGAGGCGCTGCAGTTGGCCATAAATTCCCAGGGGAGTTTGACTAAGCTCAACGGCAATTTCTTTGGCGGTCTTGCCTTGTCCAGAAGCGCGCGAAGTCGCTCTAACTCCATCGCAGTCCAACGCCTTGTTGTTTTTGAATTGGACATGCGGCACACCGATTAGTCAGGTCAAAAACGCCGGAGCCGCTCGGCGGGCGTGTCGCATCGTTTCTGCTATCTCCGCGGAAGCCATCCTCCATGAGAACTCGGCGACCGTGAAGCGATGAGTTCCATCGTTAATCGAAACTCCGCGAATGCCGCCGACGACCTGCCACTCGACCGCTTTGGCGAACGCTTCCTTGGCGGTTTTTGCTTCCGCCGTCAAAATGCAGTCGTCGATCGAAGCTCTAATCTCAAATGACATAGCAAATCCTCTCGATCCGCGAGTGGACACTTCTAATCACTTTCAAATGCCGACTGTTGCGCCGCACAAACGCGGCTGAGCCCGCATGTCTTACAAATGCGGAAAACTTTAACGAAAGACGATAAACAAAACCTAAAACTCGGCTCGCATCGAGCACGGCCTCGACGCCAGCACTCAGAGGATCCGCGTTGTCAGGAACGCTTAGGCAGCGTCGCGGCGGCCGGCCCAGATAAGAAGTCCAATAAATGCAGTGGCAACGACGCAAACGTCATTTGCGAGTGATTTGCACAGGTGCCATTTTTGCAGCTAAGCCAGACATCGTAATTCGGTAAGAAGTATTTCTTCCATCGCCATCGCGTTCGATCCAACCGTTCCTAATAAGTCTTGCCACAACCTTGGGTCGATCGGGCAAATCAATCGCACGGATCGATGTCCCGGCGCGCAGGTACTGCATGAATTGGCGTTGCGGGTGCGTCGGCACCTCTGCTGTCGAGACAGGATGCCGTTCCCGGGAAGACGAGTGCAGAGCGGTCGGTTGGTAGGCGCTCTCGAACTGTATGCCCAGTGTGTTTTGTTTGATCCAAACCACAACGCAGTTTCGGACTACCCGGTCCATTTCGGTCATTAGTTGAAATCGGATCGGAACGTAGGATGCGTCGGGCACCTCGATGGCAGCCCCGTCAGCGGATATGTTGATGACGGTGCAGCGGGTGCTCGAGCCCATGTACGAGATATAGGCCGTCTGTCTAACGCTCTCACGCTGCGATCTTCTTCGCTCCTGAAACATTGATGCCGATCAGCAGAAGGACACGCCGATACGCGCCCCCCTGCGCCATATCACGTTGCAGGAAATGATCTTCTTTTTTGCAACAACAATCAGTGTGAACTGGTCAGGAACGAAGTCTTTGACGCCGATATCCAAGGCCGCGCCGATTTGCGAAAAATTCCGGAGAACGCACGCCACCGAGTGCTCGCCGAACCGGATCAGTCCGAGCTCGAGCACTCGCCGGCGCGGCTTTCGCCGGACCTCTTTCGCTTTCACGCCCGCCATACTGCACCACGCGGCTGTCGCCTTAGACGCTGCGGGCAAATCGTGAAGGGCGGGTAAAATTAAGCTGCCAAGGTGCATCATAGCTAACACTTCCTAATCGGGAAGCACACCGAAATACCACCGAGGCTCGCTGCCTGCAATTTGGCGCGTGTTGCCTTGACGCTTGCATTGCTGACTATCGGCTAATTGAATTTGCCCGAACATACTTTTCCGGAGCATGCATATGGGCAACGCGCTCGTCGTTCGCAAAACGCACTTGCCGAGATCCCAGAGTTCCGCGCGCGCGGCTCAGTACGTCCGCATGTCGACTGACCATCAGCAGTATTCGATCGAGAACCAAGCGGTCGTTATCGGTGCATACGCTCAAGCGCGCAACCTCTCGATCGTTCGTACCTATCGTGATGAGGGTGAAAGCGGTCTAAGGCTTAGGAACCGCGCCGGCTTAAGCCAGTTGCTGAAAGACGTTCAATCTGGTGACGCTGATTTCGATCACATCCTGGTCTATGACGTGAGCCGATGGGGCCGCTTTCAGGACACCGACGAGAGTGCTCATTACGAGTTCATTTGCAAGCAAGCCGGCATCAAGGTCCACTATTGTGCGGAGCAGTTTGAGAACGACGGAAGTATGCTTTCCAGTATTGTTAAGAACCTAAAGCGAGTAATGGCCGCGGAATTTAGCCGCGAACTGTCAACTAAGGTACACGCTGGACAGATGAGCATTGTCCGCCGTGGATTTCGGCACGGAGGGCCTCTAGGCTACGGATTGCGCCGCGAATTGTTTGACGAGGATCACAACTCCAAGGGCCTGCTCAAGAAAGGTGAGCAAAAGCATCTTCGGACAGACAGGGTAAGGGTTCGCGAGGGGGATCCGGACGAACTCGCCGTCGTCAGATGGATATTCCAGCAGTGCTTAGAGAGAGTGGCTGATGCGAAGATTGCTCGCACCCTCAACGCGCAAGGAATACCAACCGGAATGGGTCGGCCGTGGAAAGGCCCGTTCGTCGCGCACATACTTCAGAACGAGAACTACATCGGCAACCTTGTTTATAATCGTCAATCGCACAAGTTGGGGACGCGCAAAGTAGCAAATCCTCCTGACGCTTGGGTTCGCGCTCAGGAATGCTTCGCGCCGATAATCGCTCCCGAGGTTTTCCAGCGCGTACAATGCATTCTTCGGAGCAGACGCATCGAAATTGACGAAGCCGAAATGTTGTTGCGATTACGCAAAACATTGCACAAGAAAGGACGTTTGAGCGAAACGGTCATCAATAGTACGAGCGGCCTCCCGCACGCGGATACATTCGTCAAGCATTTCGGCTCACTTCGACAGGCCTACAGCTTGATTGGTTATACTTCCCCTGAGAGAGATTGGTCCTACCTTGATACAAAGCAGGCATGGACTGACGCGAGAAACGCCTTTGCACGTGAAGTGGCGGCAACCCTCGAGAATCTGGGCCACCGGGTCGCTATGTGTCCCTCCGGCGATCACCTTTTAATCGATGGAAAGATAGGTGTCGCGTTTCGCGTCGCCCGCGCGCAGGCTGTCAAGGGGCTCACTCTCTGGGTCGTCTTTCGCCCGCGCAACAAACCTCATCAGTGGATAGTGGTAATCAGGCTTCTTGCGGTCAATAGCCCTGAAGGCACTTCGACCAGGTCCGTCGTGTCGTAATGAGCCATTTTTGGAGAAGGCAAGTGACCAAGTTGCGTCATTCGGGGATTTCCACCTCAACACAAGCCGCCGTGATCACGTCCATGATCGAGGATCTTAGACGAACGATCCAGATCCTAGAGATAGATATTTCCACCGAGGAGGAGCGCGTACAAATTTACGATGAGGCTGATCCGCTCTATCCAACGCTAGCAAGGACGCTGGCGCTCCGGCGCGACAACCTGAGTGTCACGGTTGCCGACCTTGAGAAACGCCTCGTCGCTGTCACTCAGGCAATCCGCGCTTCCATCTCCGAGGCCGCCTGATCAGAAGAAATGGCGCGGGACCGAAGCGCGCCGTGGGGCTCCGTACCGGCGAGTCCGGCCGCTGACTATCCCACCGGCAAATTTCAAAGCCGCGGCGGTTATCTCGGCTTATGCAACGCGGATCTCAGCGAAAATTTCATCGCAATACTCGTCAGCCTCCCAGCTCTTTGCTGTTCCGGGCGAGATTTAGCGATCGATGCCGCAATATCTGCTCGCCCAGAGGCTGCAACTGCGTGAAGCAGCAGGCGACTAGAGTTACGCGTTTGAGACCGCACTCCCATTTTACACCTCCACGTTGGTTCTTAATCCTTTCATTGATTGGGACGTCTGGAACTCGAGGGCCTGTTGAAGACCGGCACGCTCGAGCGTAGCGCCCAACTGCCGAGAATCGCTCGACTCGTTCTGCGTGATCCCGGATCGCTGACCACCGCGCTCAAGTGCCTAAAGCAGTGGATATTTCAGCGAGCGTCGCCTTTTCAGCGTCACTTACTTGAACGCCACCGATTCCGAACAGACCACCCCCCTCGTTGGCCGCTTCCGCGGTGCTCTGACTGATTTGGCGGAGCCAAGCTTTGAACGCTGCTGCATCGCCTGGGGCCTTTGCATCGAGCAGCGCCGAGATCTGCCGTAGCGAGTCGATGGCTTTGACCTTGAGTTCCGTTGGCTGACTATCCGCAAACTTTGCTTTGAGACCGTCTCGTGCAGCGGTCTGTCCCTCACTGCTAGAGAAGTCGGTTACTACGGCCTTTACTAGGGCGTTCGTGTCGGCGCCGGCCATCGCTTTGGTGAGCGCAGTGCCTCCTGCGAACGAGAGTCCCCAAAGCCCGCTCGGATCAGCTGCCGTGACGGCCATTCCAGCTATCATTGGGCTCTCCAGCAGCAACGTCCACTCTTCTTTGGTGAAATTCGCCTTGTCAGTCATCGCCTCCTCCGTGGGTCATTGCAGAGATACTCTCGCCGTACCGCCCATGCCGATCATGCGCGACGCCCCAAGATCAATGATTTTGCCTGTTCGACGTGAAGGTCCGCGATCATTGATACGGACCTGCACAGAACGGCCGTTTGCAAGATTCGTCACCGTCACTTGGCTTCCCATGGGTCTGGTGCGATGAGCTGCTGTCATGGCAAGCGCGTTAAATCGCTCGCCGCTTGCAGTCTTGCGGCCGTGAAATCCATCTCCGTAACCATAATGCGAAGCCCGGCCTTGTTCAGCCGACAGAGGGGATGGCGCAGCGCACAATAACGCTACAGTTATAGCTGATCGGATCATGTCGATCTGAAAGTCCAACGATGGGCGATCAATCCGCGACGAGGACCTCGGTTCCCCTGCGCGATCACGATTGGAAAAATCGGATACAACTTCGGGGAAACTTGGATAGTGGACCGCTTGCGCACCCGTGAAGATTTCGAAGTATCGCTTGCAACAGCGAGCAATGCGCAGGGGAGGATTCGACTAGCCGGCCTGTCGTTTACTGCTTTCAATCGGACGACCGGGCAACCCGGTCGCAATGCGTGTGACTTAAACCCCAACCGCTCGCTCGACAAATTGATGCAGCGACTCGGGAAGTTCGCTCCCTTTACCGGCGCAGTGCTGGCGCAGCTTTTGTGCTATATCCTCGGAAACGTCGCGGACCCAACCTTCGGAGAGGTTAAAAGCAATGACGCGAACCGGGTTGCAGTACTGTCCTTCCAACAAATCTTGGATGATGGCGTCGAGATCGGTATCTTTAACGTTTGTCTCGCGCCAGGCACAACCCATTCGGCCGAAGTCATCGAGGACCAGATAAACATCCCCATCGATACCGGGGGCTATCGATGGTGAACTCCGCATTTCGCAACTCTTACTACTTGGTTGCGCGGGTGACTACGCCTTTTCGGAACTCTGCTCGCCAAGAGTCGGTTTCAATTGTGCTGGAATTTTTCGCGAGTATTCGCCGTCCAGCGGACTCGGTTGGTGACCGGTCACGGCGTCGATCATTGCCTTGGCGTGCGCATTAGCGTCCGGGCTGGGATGCGGGTGGATCATACTCATTACCGACCTCCGCTTCTACGCCCCAAACCCATCTTAACTCACGCGCAGCAATTTAGATATGGGCGGAGGGAACCAAAATGACCTCCAAGTCTGTTTCCATCTCATCCGTTGCGATGTCGATACCTTGGTGTTTGAAGAGTTTGCCTGCTGCCACATGCAGACGTAGTTCTTGGAGGGCTGTATTTCAACCGACTTAACGGCAACGATAGAGACGAACCGCCAATCAGAGAGCCAGCCTAGCAATGCAGCGGGGAACGATTCAGAGCCTCTCCAGTTTTCGGCGGAGGAGGATGAGGATGAACGCTCGGAACAATCGAAACTGGCAGGACAAAATGTTGGGAGGAGCTATCCTGGCCGGATTCGTGGTGATCGCGGTTATCGCCGCTCTGTTCGCTTTGGCCACCTTAAACAATGATGAGCGGAAAGTTGACACGCCGGCACTTACCACCCACGCGTCGCGCCCCCCCCAAATCACTAACTTACTAATACCGCCCTTTGTAATAGCCGCGCAAATCGGCTAGAAACCCAGATGGCCAAGAAACGAGAAAAATCGGGTGGAACCGCCAAGCATGTTGCGGACGTTTTTATCCGAACTCGCTGCATATAACGCGGCACGAGTTTGCGGATCTGGTCGAATTCGCGCTGCAAGACAACGCCCAGGAGGTGGAAGCTACCCACATGCCGCCGATGCTCAGAGAGCTAATTCCGCGCAAATACCTGCACTGATCTGGTTTTCTACTGAGCCTCGCGCTCGGGCCGCAGCGCCGGAGCCGTTTCATTTCTTTCTGACAGTGCCTCAATCTCCTGCCGCCCGGTCATTGCCCTTATTTCACTTCAGACTTCCGGCAACCATTAAGAAAAACCGTAAACAGAAGCGACAGACACGTAACCGGAGGGGTCAACAACTTTCCGCCCTACCAGCACAGAATTGCTCAGCATCGCCAAGTGAAATGGGACGCCCAGAAACTGGGTCACGAAATGTAATTAAGCGTTTGACGCAGTCCCGGATGATTTCTTGTCGACAAGTCTTCTGTGTCCCGCCGCTTCGTAAAGCTACGGGCGTAACCACGAACATCAATCCAGCAGCCGCAACTATCGACAGAAATTTCATGGTTCAATGCCACTATGTGAAATTGATGAATCTATGCTCCGGTACGCTGATGCAGTGACCAACGATCGAACGACCCCTTTTTCCAATATCGAATTTCAGATTGCTATTGGCGAGCCTCATTTGCCCGCTCTGCGTTCTGTCCTCCGGTGAAGACTACGGGCTACGGCCTTGGCTGAATCAAAACAATCGAATGCCAGCCGATCCTGAGCCGCGGCGGTAAAGGTAACATGACGATGATGCTTTGCCGTCAAGGTACGGGTTGGCATGGTGACGTAATCGATGACTGATCGGTTCTCCTGCCCTAGTCGTATCAATACAATCCACTGGTGCGGCGGCGTACTTTTCGGTCGAAGAAAGTGCCAGAGCGGCAGCCCTTTCGTTTTCTGAACTCGCGCGACACGAAAGGCAACGCCGATCTTGCCGTCGATATAGAGATGATCCCCGGCTGACCCCTTAGCTATTCGACGGCCGAGCTTTTCGAAGCCTACCGCCACTTCTTGCGCGAAGTTAATTCTCACTTCCGCCCAGGCCTGCTTCGAGTCCAGGTACGACCAGTCCCTCTCAGCGGCAGTATAGCCAATTAATCGGTAGGCATTTCTAAGAGAACCGAAATGTTTGATAAAGGTGTCTGTGTGGGGTAGGCCACTTGTGCTATTAATGATGGTTTGCGATAGGCGGCCTTTCTTGTGAAGGGTTCGCCGCAATCGCGACAGCATCTCTGTTTCGTCGATCTCGATCCGTCTATCCCTTACAATGCGCTGAACGCGCTCAAAGACGTCAGGCTCGACTATCGGTGCTAAACATCCTTCGGTACGTATCCATGCTCCGGCAGGGTTTGGTACCTTGCGCGTTCCTAACTTATGCGACTGGCGATTGTAGACGATATTGCCGATGTAGTTCTCGTTTCGCAGTATGTGCGTTACGAAGGGACCTCTCCATGGGCGACCTGTGCCGGTCGCTATTTTCTGCTGATTGAGCTCCCGAGCTATTTGCACATAGGACCCACCCTCAAGGCACCGTTCGAATATCCGCCTGACAACGGCAAGCTCATCCGGGTTACCGGCGCGCAGTCTCACCCTATCGGTCCGCAAGTGCTTCTGTTCGCCCTTCTCAAGCAATCCCTTCGAGTTCTGATTTTCGTCAATTAGCTCACGGCGCAATCCATAAGCGAGCGGACCGCCAGGGCGTAATCCCAGCGAGACGATGCGGCATTGACCGGCATGCACTTTCGTGGACAGCTCGCGACTGTACTCGGCAGCCATTACCCTTTTGATGTTCTTAACGATGCTGGATAGCATGCTCCCGTCGTTTTCAAACTGCTCAGCACAATAGCAGACTGTGATGCCGGCCTGTTTGCAGATGAACTCGTAGTGAGCGCTTTCGTCTGGGTTCTGAAAGCGCCCCCATCTGCTAACGTCATAGACCAGGATGTGATCGAAATCAGCCTGATTGGATTGAACATCATCTAGCAGCTGACGCAGACCAGCTCGGTTCCTGAGCCTAAGCCCGCTTTCCCCTTCATCACGATATGTACGAACAATCGCGAGACCGCGAGCCTCAGCGTACGCACCGATCACAACCGCTTGGTTCTCGATCGAGTACTGCTGATGGTCGGTCGACATGCGGACGTACTGAGCCGCTCGAGTGCTGCTTTGCGATTGCGGCAAACGCAACCTTCGAACCACGAGCGAATTGGCCATGCTCGTTGCTCCCGACAGCCTGGTCGCGAACTTACTCCTCGACGAGCTACAATCCTACATCAAAATCAGCGTGCGGGGCAAAGGGTAGACTTTGTCCACATGACGTCTTGGCGGTTGTCTGGTTACACCCTTTGTTTATTCAGAACTATCGGGAGAACAACCAAACAAGTCCGAGCCAATTCGTCCTCTCCGACCTTGCTGTTACCTTCAAAATGCTGAGACCCGCTTCTTGGAGAGCTGCCAGAGTGTGCTTCCCCGATCGGGCGCAGCGGATAATCTCGTCTGCTATTTGCTTTCTCAGGTGAGTGCTGTCCTTCTCTGTTGGTATTTTCTTACAGACATAGTCCAGAGCAGCCGTCATGTTCGCAATAGTGCTTTGGTCAAATTCGGTGAGCATTTTGAATCAACGCCAGTGGCTAACAGTTGATTGGTGGCCTTCGGTCAAACGACAGAAGCTCGTTAAACTGCGCAGGTCCATATCGCCGGCCGTCTGAGTCACTGATGTGCACGTCCCATCCCGACTTTGTCAGACTGTTCGCATTAGCGACCGTCAACGTAGGACTGGTGAATTGCGTTTCCACCCAATCGCCATCCTTCGATGCATGAACTGTAAATGTATTCATCTTACCTCGATGATAATCTTGAAATCCCTTTGTCGGTCTTGATGTCGCTCTTGATCGTGTTCGCAATCTCTGCAAGCGCCATTACTGATGAAAACTCGACGATCGAATAGCTTCTGGTGCCATCGCATATCGAGACGTCCGCAAGCCCTCCCACGATCCGCCACTCTATCGCTTTCGCAAATGCATCCTTCGCCGTTTCGGCGCCGGCGCTTACGTCGTGACCATCAACATATGCATGAATAGAAAATTGCAGCGGGACCGCATCTTTAATGCCACGGTGCTTCGCCAACTGAATTACTTGGAATGGCGTTTCTTGGCGCTCAAATGCCGCCACATCACGATACGTTTGCTCGAATTCTGCCATCGCGAGCCTCAATGTAATTGTTTTTAGCTCAACGCTAAGCGCTTACAGCAGTGGCCCTATGGCTTCTTTTTGTTGCCCGCTTTGAGGAAATAGACGCCCACTTGATCGCCATTGACCCAGGCTAGTTGGCAACGTCGATATGCTTTGCCCATTGTCGAAAGTAGCAGAAAGAATTCCTTTAGATTCAAACCTTCGATCGAACCGCCAACAGTCAGCCTGGCGCCCGTATCCGACACATCCTCCATGGTGCAAGGACGCCGCCAAGTGCCATCAATCGCCATCATGTTAGCGGCGTAACCCCGCTCGAACACGACGCGATGTGCCTTGCGATTCTCCATTTTCGGCGATCGTCGCAATATGAAAAGGTTAGGAGGAAACCCGCCGGGCTGCGACGGGTTTCCCTACGCAATACTCTCGCGTCATTCCTTGGGGGGACAAGACCGCGATAAGCAAACCTTACTCGTGAACGGTTAATATTTGTGCAAAGTCACTGAAAACGTGATGGATCTGATTTGTCGAAAACCGATAGAGCCCTCGGTGTCTTGTGTCGTCTATCATCATCGCTGCCGCTGTAACGTCTTGAATGCCTTGACGTCCGCGTAAGCGGGCCACGGTGAGATACGCCGCTACCGAGACCCTAACAGGAAGGGCCTTGCTGGCGCAAAGCCTCGAATAATGATCACCAAGTCTGACAGCCGTACCAGTCGCTCACGTCTTCGCTGCGCCTGGTCTTTCGCGTAGCCGTACCGTTCTGAATTTGCAGAGTACTATCAAAGTTGTTCTGGCAGATATTCTATCCTGCTGCTTCGATCCTGTCGAAGGGCCACTATTTGTCGGGTAGCTCGCAATCCATAAATTCTGATTTGTGTCGTCCCGACCACAGCCGACTCAATCGGCCGTCTGGCAAATAAGTCAGTCTCATGGCCGCAAACAAGGTAACGGCGGTACGCGCAGGGATTGGCAATTTCTCCCGATGCCAAGTTAAACTGGAGCCGTCTGGATAGGCGCTGACGGCTCCTGTCTTTCTTCTGAGTTTCAGATGCCGTTCGACTCGGCCGTCAGATTAGCGTTGATGGCCCAGGCCGATACCGAGCTGAGATGCTTTGACGCGTAGAGCGCCAATAGTCCGCTTGGTCTCCTTAGATATCTTATCAATCGGTGTCTTGGCCTTCGAGTGCATCTTGAGAACCCTCACGCCGTTCGGTGTCCACTCACGACGTACAACTTTCTTTACTTTTTTAGTAGTTCGCACTCTTACACGCTCCATTCGATTTGTACGAGGCGGCGCTGTTAGCATCGCTCGTCCATCCGAACAACTTACAAATCAGAGATCAAACAACGCTGAGCGCTAGGGCGTTGAAAGGCCAGGCAATACAAAGCACGCAGATATCGATAATGCGGCTCTTGACCAAAGAACAGTTTGATGTCTGAGCACACGCGGTAGAGGAGTAGGACTGAGTGCCGCTTAAACTAAAACCCGTCTTCCAGATCGGATTGTCATTGTAATCCAATCACTACTTGATTTCTTCGATTAGGGCCTTCCAACCTTGTGCGTCCTTGCTCATCCAGAGCGCGACACCAAGCTCCGCTAAGTGTTGCGGTAACTCGCAGTCGGGACGGGCATGCATATTGTTGACGAATGAGGACACCGCGGTTTTGAGATCGCCTCGGTCAAGGTAGTCGAGTGCGCGTTGCTTACAACGTTCGACATACTTGTCGCGCGGAACATCGGCGATAACAGAACGATCCATTCATCAGCTCCCAACCGAATCAGAGTTGGATTGGCACCCGATCAGAATGGCCCGGAATTGACCCGTCTGCTCGAAAGTTAACATTCAGATGTTTTTTCAGTCGCGGTGTGGAGATCAGGCCACAGCAGCGGAGCAGAAAGCTTCCGCCGGCTCCAATACCTATGTTGCGATGAGGGAGCGACTCGCTGGTTAAATCCTGATAGCGAGGGGCGATTGCAGCGTAGATCTAAATGCGCGAAAAACCATATCCGATGATGCCGAAGCAACCAACCAGCGTTGAAATTATTGAGCGGGGTGACCAACGCTTCCTGTTGAAGACGTATGCTGACGGCACAGAGGAGCGTCTGCCGATCGTTACCGAGCCGGCGAAGAAGAAACGGTTGTCCAATAAGATCGCCTGGTATCGGGATTTGAAGACAGGGCGTCGGAAATTCTATTGAGCGCATAGTTCCAGTAACGCGCCAGAGCAGCAGAAGAATGGGCAGGACGACAGTGCTCAGTTTTGGGACACCACCTGCGGCGCATTCGCAACTAGTGTCTGTGGTCTTGGGCAGCTGTCGCTGCTTGTGGGCGTTTCCTCCTGCACCGCAGGCACGAACCAAAGCGAACGTGTCGAAGGAACACCTAGGGAACACTGACGTTACCTAACTCCAGATAAGGAGCGGCGTCATGAGCAACCCGAAAACCGAACCGACCGATAATGCTAAAAAAGATCCCGATGAGTGGCTTTCGGGCAATGACCCCATGACGGGTGCTCAAGCGTCCTATCTGAAGACCTTGTGCGAACAAGCGGGCATGCCTGAGTTGTTCAATGACAATTTGACTGAGGCTGAAGCCTCTAAGCTCATCGACGAAATGCGTCAGCAGGCGGGAGTGGAGTGATGCCGGAAGAATCGATGATGACTGAGGATCAGCGAGATGAGCTAAAGACCCTATGTCAGAAAGCCGATGTACCGGATAAATCGGGCGAGTTGCTCACTCAGGAAGGTGCGCAAAAGTATATTGACGAACCTGCATTAGACGTGTCTTCGCCTCTCGTGGGATTCCGTGGGCTGATCAAAATGTCAGCGCTGGAAACGAGGTTGCCGTCCATGTAACTGTTGAGGACCTCGGGATGACGTAACACTTGCGGCAAATTGAGCCGCGACGACGCCTTTTATATCGCGCTGCGTAGATTGCGCTTGGCCTGCGCAGCGCTATCAAAACTTTCAAACTCTGCGTGCATTGCTGCTAATTTCGATAGTCGAAGGATCTATCACTGTCAGCAGGTACGTCACCTTTTAATTGAGCCATAAACGCCTCGCACATCCGGAGTTTCGGCTAACCAAATAGCCGAGGCTCTAAGTCTGTGTCAGGGGATGTTTGGGGGAACTCCCCGAGGAGTTTTGGCCGATCCTTTTTTCATACCTTGCCGCTAAATCAAGAAGTCGCCTCTTTATAAAGGGATCTGCTTTCTCTGCCAGCTGGCGGATATGCTCTACTCGCTCCCGCAGAAACGCTTCGTCCATTCTCATCCTACAATATCGATACCCTCAAAGGTCGCCGAACCCCAAGCGCCGTTCATAATCCAATAGCAACTACGTTGGTTTTGGCTCTCAGCTCCATAGAGCCTCTGACGAGCTGCTTGGCTGATTGGGCTTGAATAAAGACGTGCGATACAACCAGAAAAACTGCCGCAAACGCAGCGACCAATCCCATTGTCGCTAATTCTGCGCCGTCATCCATTTCGTCACCTCCCGGTTCCCGTTTACGCTCCAACGCATCAAATAGATCGGAGTTCCAGAAATCGGGAAAACGTGGTAGTCAACTTCAAATCCAAGGCCTCTAACGAGCTTGGAACGCTTGGTGTTGCTTTAGCAGGCCTACTGTTATTTCCTAATCTATACGATCAAATGGATAATCGAAGGCGGCGCTGCGAGGTCTTCGGATGGTCACTCCAACCGGGCTAGCGTTAGGTAAACTAATGGAAGGCCGTCAAACCTTTTAAGCTCGCCGCTCTCTTTCATCGCCGCGATACCCCCAGGCTCCCCCAGCCCACGCGGAAGAGAGAATCGTTCATAAATGGTGGAGGTGAGCTGGAGTGATCTCAACCCTGCATAGGTTGAGCTCTCAAAAAGTTCGAATGCTGCGCAGGTTACACTCCGGGGCGTGGTCCGAAGGGTGTCCGCTTTCAGGGGGCAAGCGGAAGAACGTTCGGTCGCCGGGCATCTTCTGCTTTTGACCCTGGCTGTGTGAAAACCCGCGAGTCGGCTACGATTCTTCCGTTTCCTGACGGGGGATGCGGATGGCACGCTTCGTTGAAGGCGCAGACAGATCCCAGTTGACGCTCTTGCCGGAATGTCTGGAAGATTGGGTAAGCGAGGACAACGCGGTCCATGTGATCGATGTGTTCGTCGAGGCGCTCGACCTGCATGGAATGGGGTTTGAGCGTGTTATCGCCAGGAAGACGGGCCGGCCCTCCTATCATCCGGCAGTTCTCCTGAAGCTTTACATTTACGGCTACCTCAATCGGGTGCAATCCAGCCGGCGTCTGGAACGTGAGGCGTGCCGCAATGTCGAGGTGATGTGGCTGATCGGCCGCTTGGCTCCCGATCACAAGACAATCGCCGATTTCCGGAAGGACAATGGCGCGGCGATCCGGAAAGTCTGTGCGAAGTTCGTTGCCCTATGCCGTCAAATGGGCCTGTTACAGACCCCAAGCGTCGCAATCGACGGCAGCAAGTTCAAGGCGGTGAACAACCGCGACCGCAACTTCACGCATGCCAAGATGGCGAGGCGGATGGCGCAGATCGAGGAGAGCGTCGGTCGATATCTGCGTCAACTCGATAGCGCCGATCGGCAGGAGCCATCGGAAGCGATCAGCATCAAGACGACGAGGATCAAGGGAAAGATCGCTCGGCTGAAGCAGGAAATGAGCCGCCTGGAAGTGCTTGATGCGCAGATGCGCAACACGCCGGATCAACAGATATCGCTCACCGATCCGGATTCCCGTTCGATGGCCACCAGCGGGCGCGGATCGGGTGTCGTCGGCTACAATGTCCAAGTCGCCGTGGACACCGAGCACCATCTGATCGTTACGCACGAGGTCATAAACGTCGGCAACGACCGTGGGCAGCTTGCTCGGATGTCGAAGCAAGCCAAGGAAGTGCTCGAAGTAGACAGGCTCGAGGCGGTCGCCGACCGTGGCTACTTCGATGGAGAAGAGATACTGGCCTGCGTAAGGCTGGCGCTGCAGTCACCTTGCCCAAGCCCATGACGTCGGGCGCCAAGGCGGAAGGCCGGTTCGGCAAACAGGACTTCGCCTATCTGCCTGATGAGGACGTCTATCGCTGCCCGGCCGGCCAACTGCTGACCTACCATTACACCAACGTCGAACAGGGGATGACGCTGCGCCGTTACTGGTCGACGGCGGCTTGCCAAAGCTGCGCGATCAAGAGCCAATGTACGCCGTCCAAGGAGCGCCGCATCACGCGCTGGGAACACGAGCATGTGGTCGAGGAGGTCCAGAGACGGCTCGATTCTAATCCCAACGCCATGCGGACACGACGTGAGACGGTCGAGCATCCCTTCGGCACGATTAAAGCCCGAATGGGTACGACCCACTTCCTGATGAAGCGCCTACGGAATGTAGCCGCTGAGATGGCTCTGCATGTTCTCGCCTATAACCTCACACGGGTGATGAACATCATCGGCAAACCGAGCCTGATTGCAGCCATCCGCGCCGCCTGAAGGCCGGAAAGTGTGTCCAAAACGCGCAATACCGCATCGCGATACCCACTTTGCGGTCATTGCACCATCCCGACGCGAGAACATTGGCTACCCGCAATGAGTGGCGACCACGGCCGCGTGCCGACCTATCCGTTTGCACACAACCAAGACCCTTTGCGGACATCAACGGTCCCCACCGTTTGCTCGCGTTATCATCGCAACGGTCAATCGGGACAAGGCTGACCTGCCGCTCCCCACATGGCCATGTCCCTCACGTGATCCTCGAAAGTGCCGGGCGGCGTCGAGCGACCGGCTCCGGGCGCCCAGCCGCGTGGGATGAAGCCGCTCAGCGAGGCATCGTGCCGCAAATGCCCGACGAGACCGGCGGCGTCGCGGCCGCCATTGCGCTTGGGATCCTTCAGCTGGGCGCAGATCTCGGCGCCGCTCTTGCCGAACCAGATGAAGGCCACCGGCGCGAGCTGCCAGTCGATCCCGGCGCGCGGCGGCGCCGGCGCCGGCTCGTTCGCCTGGGTGGAGGTCATGTGGCAGGTCGAGCACGGGATCGCTTCCGCGCCGATGCGGCTCTCGCCGCCATGGATGTTCATGCCGTGCGGGCGGGACTTGGTTTCGCCGGCCGGCGTCCAGATCGGTATGGCTTTGGCATCGACGTGGCAGTTGGCACAGCGTGGATGGGTCACGACGGCCTCGATCCGCTTCCAGGCAGCGAGGCCCTCGGTGCGGCTGACGCTACCCGGCGGCAGCAAATCCTTGGCGGCCTCGTCCTTGGCTGCGACGATCCCGGTCAAGGCTGCAATGGCCGACGTCGCGAGGACCAGCGCCATCAGAGATGTCTTCATGGCTTCCTCACACGAAATCGATGAACTTGTTGAAAGGCATTTCGCGGATGCGTTTTCCGGTCGCGGCGAAGATCGCATTGGCGAGCGCAGGGGCGGCGGGTGGCACCGGCGGCTCGCCGACCCCCCTCACCTTCGGATCGTTCTCCAGCCCCCGCACTTCGATGACCGGGCATTGGTAGATCCGCATCGCCTCATGGTGATTGTAATTGGTCTGCTGCACCGCGCCTTTTGAGTAGGTGAGCTCGCAGTTCATGGCGTGGCCAAGCCCCCAGACCACGCCGCCCTGCACCTGGTTCTCGAAATTGACGGGATCGACGACCTTGCCGACGTCGGCGGCGACCCAGACCTTATCGATCCGGATGCCGCGCTCCGTCGCCGTTACCTCGACGACTTCAGCGACCGGTGTCCCGAAGGACTCCACGAAAGCAACGCCGCGTCCCCTGCCGTTGCCGAGCGGTCCCTTCCAGTCCGACATCTCCGCGACGGTCTCCAGAACCTTGCGATAATGCGGCACGGTGCACATCGCGATGCGCGCCTTCATCGGATCGAGACCGGCCGCATGAATCAATTCGTCGATGAAGCTCTCGGTGAAGAAGCCGGATGTCGAAGCGCCGACCGAACGCCATGTGGTACTTGGCGACAATCCTTGCGCCTCGTAGCTGGTGGCCCGGAAATTGGGGATGTCGTAGTAAACGTTCCACAGGCCGGCGGCCAATTGCCCGTCGGGATCTTTCGACGGCGTGCCCGAACGCTCGAGCAGTCCCTTGAGCGGCGTGGTCGACGCCAGCTGCAGATCGGCGGCGACGATCTTGCTTTTGTCGACGCTGCCGCGGTGCCGTGCGATCGCAATCTGCCGCGGAATGTCCTGGAGGAAATCCTCCTCGCGCGAGAACACGAGCTTTATCGGCGTGCCCTTCATCTGATTGGCGATCTCGGCGAGCACGCGAACGTTCTCATATTCCAGACGGTGGCCGAAACTTCCGCCGGTCCACTGATTGTGGAAGGTGACCTGTTCCGGCTTGAGGCCGATCGCGGTCGCCGCGACCCATTGCACGAAGCGGGGGCTCTGATGGCCAACCCAGATCTCCATGCCCTTGTCTGTGACGAGGCCGATGCCATTCAGCGGCTCGAGCGGCTGATGTGCCACATAGGGCGCGCGATATTCGGCCTCGACGAGCTTGCCCGTTTTCAGGCCGGCGTCGATGTCGCCGATCTTCCGCCACTCCTTGCCGAGGAACTCGGGCTTGAACGAGGATTCCAGAACTTTCCAATGGTCGGCCTGCTCGGCTGGATAGGCCGAGGGCGCCCACTCGCAGGCGATGGCGTCGACCGCCTTCATCGCATACCAGCTGTTCGTCGCGATCACCGCGACTCCATTCTTGATTTCGAGGACCTTTCTGACGCCCGGCATCGTCCGCGCCTTGCTGGCGTCGTACGATTTCATCGGCTGACCCTTGTTCGGGTTCAGCTTGACGGAGGCGTAAAGCATGCCGTCCATCTTCATATCGATGCCGAACTTCAGCTCGCCCATCACTTTCGAGCGGACGTCGAGACGCATCATCGGCTTGCCGAGCATGCGCCATTTGGAGGGGTCGCGCGGCTTTGCGTCGAGCACCGGTGGAATTTTGGACGCCTCGGCCGCGAGCGCGACATAGGCGATCTTGCTTCCGTTGGGCAGGATCACATGGCCTGATTGCGTGCGAAGGTCGGCCACCGCCACGCCCGAACGCTTGGCCGCGGCGGCCTTGAGCGTCTCGCGCGCGACCGCGCCGGCCACACGCAGCTTTTGATAGGTGTCCGGGATCGTGCTCGATCCACCCGTCATCTGCAGGCCGGACTTGCGAAGCCATTCGAGCGTGGCGGCGCGCGCTTCCTCCGCGGCCGGGCTCTGGTCCGCAGCCACGAACGGCGCGAACTCGTCGGCGAAGCCTGTGTTGAAATAAGCGGGGCTCGGGCCGGCGAACCGGATTTCGAACTGACCGGGGTCGAGGTCCATCTCTTCGGCGATCATGATCGGCTGCACCGATCCGACGCCCTGGCCGATGTCGGCGTGTTGCGCGACCAGCGTGATCTTGTCCGGGCTGATCTCGACCCAAGGATTGAAAGTCACCGAATTCGCGCCGAGGCCGGCGGCCAGCGGATTGCCGTCAGCGCTCGGCGTCGCGGCCTCGACATTGCCGTAGGCGCCGAATGCGATGCCACCGGCGACGGCGGCGGAGCCGAAAACGAAGGCCCGACGCGAAAAGGTCTGCATGTGGCCCATCTCACTTCTCCGCCGTCTTGCTCGCCGCCGCAGCCGCGTGGATCGCAGCGCGGATGCGCGGATAGGTGCCGCAGCGGCAGAGATTTCCGGACATCACCTGATCGATCTGCTCGTCGGTGGGCCTCGGGATCAATCCAAGAAGCGAGATCGCCTGCATGATCTGTCCGGTCTGGCAGTAGCCGCATTGCGGCACCTGGTGCTCGATCCAGGCCTGCAAGACCGGGTGCTGATCCCTATTGTCCAGGCCTTCGAGCGTCACGACCGATTTGCCCGCGACCTCGCCGATATGCGACTGGCAGGACCGCACGGCCAGGCCGTCGATGTGAACGGTGCAAGCGCCGCATTGCGCGACACCGCAGCCGTATTTGGCGCTGGTGATGCCGAGTTCGTCACGCAGCACCCACAACAGCGGCATCTCGGGCACGACGTCCACCTGGCGCTTGATCCCGTTCACCGTGAGCTCGATCATCTCGTTACATCCTCCCGACTGGCTGGCCGCCACAACAGCACTGCCCGATACACGTCGATGGTTATTTCCGAATCCTGCGGGATCATGCGCAAATCCTGCGGGATGCAGTTTCTCCGGGGTCGGTCCCCATCTCGCTCCCGCCGCAGCACAATTCGCGATACTGTCCCGGGGTGAGATTTGCGGCCTTCCTGAACACGCGCGTGAAATTGGCCTGCGAGCCGAAACCGAACTCGAGGGCAATCTCGACCAGGGAGAAACGGTCGCGCGCGAGTTCTTGCCGCGCGGCCTGGACTCTGCGATCGGTCACGTAACGATGCGGTGACAGTCCGGTCGCCTCGCGAAACAGCCGGGAAAAATGATAGGGGCTGAGGCAGGCCTGGGCCGCCAGATCCTCCAGCCTGATATCGCTGCCGAGAGACGCCTCGATATAGTCCAGCACGCGCTGGAGGCGCCGGGGATCGAGCGCCGGCAACTTGTCGGGCGCGCGCCAACGGTCGATCGTGTAGTTACCCAGAAGATGTGCCGCGAGGGTGACCTGGATCCCCTCCACGAACAGCGCGTCGGTCGGCTGGCGCGGGCGATGGAGCAGATCGCGAAGCGGCGCGCAGATGTGGAAGAGCACCTGGTCCGCCAGGCCGTGAGCATAGGCGATCTCGACCTTGGCTGGATCGATACCGAAATCCACAAGTGCGCTGTGGTCCAGCAGCGCCGGCGGCAGATAGAGAAGAAGACATTCCATACGGTCGGACAGCTCGAGATGGCTCTCCTGCGTCCCCACGGGCACGAGATAACTCATGCCCGGCCGTGCCAGGCTTTTCTGGACTTTGCCGTTTCCGGCGCGGTACACCATGCCTCCGCCCGACAGCAGCATGACGAGTTCTGTGCAGACTGGAACGGGGGTTGCCTGGCGCCCCGCCTCGAATTTGCGATGCTCTATGCTCAGCCCCGGCCAGTCATTGGCTTCCGCGAGCTTCTCGCTGTTTTTGTACTTCTGATCTCCATGCGTCACAAGTGCCATCACGACCTCCGCTTCGTTGCGGCGAATCTCGGGCCCGTATCGAGGTGAGCGATCATTCCATCCGGTAGAGAATTGCAGCTCCGGTCACTTCCGCGCCGGTAGCGCATTACTCACAAGCCGCAGCAACGAAGTCCAGAGGCGGCACGGTTAAAAGAGGTAAAAGCCAGCCAAGGCAGAGGGTTGGACCCACGCGAGTACGATCCGAAAGTCCGATCTCCTCGCACCTCAGCAAGATGCGTGCGTCATCGCGCAGGAATCGGAAATATCGCAATGCGGGCGTGCGCTAGTGATGCGCATCGACGGCAATGTCGCCGTATCGAGGAAAGGAGCCTGATATGAAGTCGCTTACCTCCGCGCTTGCCGCGCTGTCGATCGCAACCGCCGTCCCAGCGGCCGCGGCCGACAAGAATGTTTCGATTGTTCTCGTGCACGGCGCCTTCGTCGACGGCTCGGGCTGGAAGGACACCTACAACATCCTCTCGGATGCGGGCTATGAGGTGCTCGTGGTGCAGCAGCCGACGATCACGCTGCGCGACGATGTCGCGGAGACCGAACGCGTGATCGCCAAGGCCCGGCATCCGGTCATTCTCGTCGGGCATTCCTACGGCGGAATGGTTATCACGGAAGCCGGCGATAATCCGAAGGTTCGCAGCCTCGTCTATCTCGCGGCATTTGCTCCCGATGCCGGAGAGTCTGTCAGCACGCTGGCGGATGCGCCGGTGCCGGCCGGCGAGCACAAGGCTCCGCTGGTCACCGAGGGCAATTACCTCCTCGTCGACCGCGAGAAATTCCCCACCTCTTTCGCGGCCGATGTCGATGCGACGACCACCCGCTTCATGGGCGCCGCGCAACTCCCCTGGGGACTCCAGGCGGTGCAGACCAAGGTCGATCGCGTGGCCTGGAAGACGAAGCCGACCCATTACATGGTGACGAGGGAGGATCACATGATCCCGCCGACGGCGCAGCGCACCATGGCCAAGCGTTCGGGCGCGAAGGTGACGGAGATAAAGAGCAGCCATGCCGTGATGCTGTCGCATCCGCGCGAGGTCGCGGCCTTTATCAGAAGCGCGGACACATTTGCGGCCAACTGATCGGCCGCGCCGCCGACGGACGAAATTGCCCGCCACAGACAAGGACTCGCACCATGGCTCTCAAGGATATTCTGCCCGGAAAACTGGGCTTCGGCGCCGCGCCGCTCGGCAACATGTTCCGCGACATCCCGGAGCAGGAAGCGCTCGCGACGGTGAATGCCGCCTGGGATGACGGCATCCGCTACTTCGACACCGCGCCGTTCTACGGCGCGGGCCTTGCCGAGATCCGCATCGGCGCCGCGCTCGCGGGCCGGCCGCGGACCGACTATGTCCTCAGCACCAAGGTCGGGCGCCTGGTCCTGGACGAGATCGAGGATGTCAGTGCCCGCGACCTCGGCGAGAAGGGTGGCGTCTTCAGATATGGCCGCCCGAACAGGATCGTGAACGACTATTCCCGGGAGGGAACGTTACGCTCGATCGAGGACAGCCTGAAGCGGCTCGGTACCTCCCACATCGACGTCGCTTTCGTGCACGACGTGGCGCAGGATTTTTACGGCGACGAGTGGCTGTCGGTGTTCGAAAGCGCCCGCAAGGGCGCGTTCAGGACGCTCGACCGGCTGCGCGACGAAGGCGTGATCAAGGCGTGGGGGCTCGGAGTCAACCGGGTGGAGCCGATCGAGCTGCTGCTCGCGCTCGAAGAGCCGCGCCCCGACGGATTCCTGCTCGCGGGCCGCTATACGCTGCTCGATCATTCCAAGTCGCTTCAGCGGGTGATGCCGATGGTTGCGGAGCATGAGCTCGCGATCGTCGTCGGCGGCCCCTACAGTTCGGGCGCGCTCGTCGGCGGTCCGAACTTCGAATATGCGCCGGCACCTCCGGAGATCCTCAACAAGGTGGCGCGGATCAAGGCGATCGCAGATCGCCATCGGATCAGCATGAAGACGGCCGGCTTGCAGTTCGCGCTCGCCAATCCCGTGGTCGCCGCCGTCATTCCCGGTGCGAGCCGCCCGGGTCGCATCGCCGAGGATCGTGCAGCGCTTGAGGAAGCCATCCCGGCGGACTTCTGGCGCGAGCTGCGCTCCGAGGGGTTGGTTAGCCCCGCAGCCCCGCTTCCCGCCGTTGATTGACCGCCCCATCGAACAACCAAAGGAGAGCAACATGACAGATGCAGCCCACAACGCCACCGACATGGACCGCCGCGCCTTGCTTCAGACCGCCGGCGCCGCCGTCATCACCGGCCTCGTCGCCGGCACGACAAGCGACGCACGGGCCGCGACACAGGATGCGCAGCGCGACGAGGCGCCGCTCGGCGCGCGGCTCCAGGGCATGCAGCATTTCGGGTTGACCGTCCAGAACATGGAGCGCGCCTATCAATTCTACACGGAGGTGCTCGGCGGCACCGAGGTGTTCCGCCACGGCGACTTCCAGGGCGATGAGGTGCAGAACACGCTGCTGGCCGACCAGGAGATCGAGGCGAACGTACGCGGGGTCAATCCGCGAACCATCGGCATCCCCGACCTGCGCAGCGGAGCCCAGCGGCTCGACGTCCGCTTCATCCAGTTCGACAACATGGTGCTCGAGCTGCTGCAATATCGCGAAGCCGATCAGCCCATCGGCAGTGCGAAGAGTTTCGCCGAACCGCTGGAGCACATGAGCCCGGCTTTTCCGCGCATGATGCACATCTGCTTCTACGTTCGCGACGATGTCGACTTCAACAAGTTCATCGCCGACCTCGAAGCCGAGTCCGCGCGCCGCGGCATGACGCAGGTGAGAGCGAACCGCACCATCCGCGTCATGACGGAGACGGAGCGCAAGGCCGCGCCCCGCAGTGCGAACACGAACCGGGTGACAGCCGAACCCTCGAACGGTTGGGAGCTGATCTACTGCAAGGGACCTGAAGGCGAGCAACTCGAGTTCGTCAAGGCGCTCGGCCCCGTCAAGCAGCGCTTCAGCGAGGCCCTGGCAAAACGGCAACAGAAGATCGTGCGCTAATTCCTTGGACGCGGGAGGCAACCGGTCAGCGCCCCTGACCTGGTCGCCGCCGCTCACCTCACATGCAGAGGATGTCTTCATCATGCAAACTGTCCATCGTATCTTGCTTGCGGCCCTCCTGTTCGCCATCGCGACCCTCCCCGCCGCAGCTCAGGAAGCGCCGGGCGTGCGCTACCAGCAGGTTCCCGACGGCGCCTACTCCGTCGTGGCGCAGGTGCGCGCCAAGCCTGGAAAAGAAGATCTGCTGCGCGCCGCCACCTTGCCGCTGATCGACCTCGTCCGCGGCGATCCCAAGAACCTGGTGTACTTCCTGCAGGAAAACCGCGCCAAGCCGGGCCATTTCATATTTTACGAGATCTTCGCCAGCCGCGCCGATTTCGACGCGCACAACGCGATGCCATACGTGAAGGACTGGTTCGCCAGGCTGCCGGAACTTGCCGACGGCGGCGTCGAGGTCATGCACATGGCTGTTCTCGGAAAGCTCAAAAAATAGTCGGAGGCCTCGCAACCGAGCACGTGGCAGCCGGCGAGCGGTTTTGTCGCAGCCCCGTTTCGGACAAAGCCCCGCGCAGCGGGGCAAATTCCGAACGGCTCTCTTCAACTAGTGTGCAGTGCATGATAATTTCTGTCGATCTGATCGATCGACTGGAATGAGCAATGCGGGCTGCCACGGAGACACGCCAACGGGGCACAGACCGACAGGAGCTTGCATACTGCTTCGGCCGCTTTCGGCTGATTCCCCGTCGCCAGTTGCTGCTTCTCGACGGGCGTCCGGTCAAGCTGGGCGGGCGCGCATTCGAGCTGTTGCAGTTGCTGGTGCAGCACTGCGGCGAGCTCGTCAGCAAGAATGAGCTGATGGCCGCGGCCTGGCCGGGCACCTTCGTTCACGACAGCAATCTCAAGGTCAACATGTCGAGTTTGCGGCGCTCGCTGGGAGATACCCAGATCGAGCCCGTCTACATCGCGACGGTGGCACGCCGCGGTTACAAGTTCATCGCCGACGTGCAAATCATCGTTGGCGAAATCGAGGATGATCTGGCGCTCGCCGAGCCGGTTTCCTTGCCCCGACCGCCGTTGTTGCGGGGCATCGTTGGTCGCGAAGCCGAAATCGTACAGATCGCCGATCTGCTGGCTGACAGCAAGCAAGTGACGCTGGCTGGCGCAGGCGGCGTCGGCAAAACGACAGTTGCCCTGGCCGTCGCCCGGACGTTTGCGCCGCAATGCCGCGACGGCATCTGCTTCGTCGATCTCGCGACGATTTCGGATCCCACGCTGTTCGGCGCGGCTCTGGTGACGGCACTTGGTATCAGGGGGAATACGGACAACGGTCTGGCTGCGGTCCTCGATTATCTGCGACCGCGGCAGATGCTGCTCATCCTCGACAATTGCGAGCACGTACTGCCCGCCGCGACCATCTTCGCCGGCAGGTTCATGGTGGACACATCGCCGTCCAGGCTGCTTGCAACGAGCCGCGAGCCGCTCGGCACCGCCACCGAGCATGTCGTCCGGCTTGACTCGCTGGCCTCGCCGAAGCCTGGCTACCGCGTGCCCCTCGATGATGCCCTCAGGTTTCCGGCGGTACAGTTGTTCGTCAGCCGCGCTGCCGAATGGTCCGACTACCAGGTCGTCGACGATGATTGCGAGGCGGTCGCATCGATCTGCCACGCGCTCGACGGCCTTCCGCTGGCCATCGAATTGGCGGCGGCCCAGACCGGCAGGTTCAATCCTCCGCAATTGGTGGAGCAGCTTGACCAGACTTTGCGTTTTCCTGCCCCTGCGGCCGATGGCGCGCCGCCGCGCCACGAAACCCTGATGGCGACGATCGATTGGAGCTACAAGCTGCTGTCGCAGAGGGAGGCGAGGCTGTTCGGCCTGCTGTCGGTCTTCAGTGACGCCTTCGAGGCCGAGGATGCGATCTTCGTCGCGGAGGCGGCAGGGCTCTCGCCGGTCGACGTCGTCACCGGCCTTGGCAGTCTCGTGGCCAAATCGCTTCTGAGCGCACAGGCTCGGGGCGCAAACCTGCGCTATCGCCTGCTCGATAGCACTCGGCGATATGCCGCCGAGCAGCGTCAGGCCGATCCTGCCTGCGGCGGGGCGCAGCGCCGCCACGCGCAGCGCGTCCTCGCTCTCTTCGAACAATCGGAGCAGGAGTGGAACTGGCGCGAGCCGGCCGATTGGACACAGCGCTACCTTGGTCGCATCGCCGACCTGCGCGCCGCGCTGTCATGGGCATTCGGTGGGCAAGGCGATCCTGCCCTCGGGATCAGGCTCACAGTCGCGGCGATCACCTTGTGGTCGGAAACCTCCATCCTCTCCGAAGCGCAAGAGCGACTGAAAGATGCCCTCGCCTTGGCGAAAGCTGTTCAATGCGGCGACCTGTCGAAGGCAAAACTCGCCTGTGCCCTCGGATGGAGCCTGTTCTACGCGCGCAAGATGTCGAACGAGAACGAGGTCGCCTGGCTCGATGCGATCGCCTTCGCAAGGTTGGCCGGCAGCACCGAGTATCAGCAGCGCGCGTTGGTGGGCTTTGCGTTCTACCTCCTTCAAATCGGCGAGGTCCCGCGCGCCACCACCTGTCTCGAGGAGGCTACGGAACTGGCCGACCGCGACCGCGACCTGACCGCAACGTCCGAAGCCGACCGCGCACTGGCCTGGGCCCGTGCCTTTGGCGGGGAATTGAGCAAGAGCCGCCCGGTACTCGATCGTCTCGCGGCAACCTATTCGCTGGCCGAGGGCCGTTCGCGCAAGGATGCCAACGAGGTCTACCGCTTCATCACCGTCCGCTTCAACCTGCCCTTCGTGGCCTGGATGCAAGGACAAGCCGACTACGCAGCACGACTGGCTCGCGATGCCGTCGACGCCGCCGACCGCAGCGGCCATTGGGTGTCGCAGTCCAATGCACTCGGGCTCGCTGCACTTCCCGTCGCGCTCGAAACCGGAAATCTGGACGCGCTTGCGAGCTTCACCGAGCGTCTGCGTCGCAACCTGGAACGCGAGCGCATCTCGCGCTGGGTTCCGGTCGAGCGCTATTTCTCCGCCTGCCTTCGCGACCTGCGCGGCGATCCGCGTGCAATGGAGGACATTCGCACGGCGATCGAAGAATTGATCGAATGTCGCTTCCTGATGCGGATCGGCAGCTATCTCGCAGTCCTCGCTCGTGCATACTTACGGCAAGGCCGGCTCGCGGAGGCGCGCGAGGCGATCGCGCGGGCGATCGGCCATCAGGAGCGTCAAGGCGAGCGCTGGTGCCGGGCAGAGCTGCTGCGGGTAAATGCGTCTCTCATACTCCATCAAGGCAATATTCCAGAAGGTGAAAGGCTGTTGCGAAAAGCGCTTGCCGAAGCGAGAGCGATTGGCGCCCTGACATACGAATTGCGCATCGCTACCGATCTCGCTGAGCATTTGGTCGGCCTTGGGCGCCGGCGAAAGGCCTTCCAGTTGCTTGCACCGATCTATGAGCGGTTCACCGAGGGGTTCGATTCGCAAGACCTTGTTCGTGCCTCCCGATTGTTGCATCTAGCGCGTGCGAACAATCGCGATTCAAGACATTTGCCATGATTGAATTAGTTCCGCTTTTGGCCCAAAGGAGACGAACGCCAACCTAGCCATAATGTCCGCTGTTGGGAGTCGAGCCGACTGCTGCAAGCGTGCTGCGACTTCCGAGGGGAGCTGCGGTGTCTGCGCCGAGCCGCCTCGCCAGCTCCCCTACGGCTCCCCGTCTACGTGCATTGATCAATGAATGCATGTTGCTTGAAGTCGCTGTTTGCTCCAGCCCTAACCTTCTCAAGGTTAAGCCCCGCGACAGATATGATTGGATTTTGCCACGATTAGAGCGAAGGTCTTTTCGGTAGGGGAGCGGTGGGGGATGTAAGGCGGCCGTAGCGAAAGTAGCGAAGCACCAAATCCGTCCAACCGAGCTGCAGGCTGTTGGCGCTAGATGATGAATCCCATTGATCGCCGCCCTCGCCGCTGCATCATGTCCGGTGGCTCTCAGAAGCAGACATGCCATGCTTGCAAGCCGGGTCAGCCCTGAACCAGAACCGGACTTGGCTAAGTTTTCAGTCTGGCGGTTTACAGTGATTGCACGCGTCCATTTGTTCGCCACGGGGCTGAACCGAGCCGTTCACTCAGAAATTCCAAGAACACTTTCACCTTTAGAGATCGTTGGCGGCCTGGCGGTAAGAGAGCCCACAGCGGGTAGCCTTCACTCACTTGCACGTCTAGCAGAAGTGGCTCCAGACACCCGTTCCGGAGCGCCCTAGCAACTGCCAGTTCGCCCAATCGAACGATCCCAACGCCTTCCATAGCTAATCTCAAAAGAACGTCCGAACTGTCGGCACTGATGGCACCGCTCACTTCCACGGCAGTCCGGCCATTCTCCCCATGAAACGTCCATGTCGTCGGGTCTGGGATTCCGTTAAGGATTAAGCACCGATGGCGCGCGAGGTCGGCAGGTACAAGCGGACGACCATGACGTGCCAGATACTCTGGACTCGCACAGATTATCTGCGTGAGATCGATAATTTTGCAGGCAATAAGCGACGAGTCGGAAAGCTTTCCCGTCCGCATCGCAATATCGACATTCTCGGCCACAAGATCGACCGCGCGGCTCGTTACCAAGAAATCAATCGTCATCCGTGGATAGCGATCCAAAAATTCCGTCAGCGCTGGGCCAAAATGATCGCCGATCATGACCGGCGGCGCATGTATTCGCAGGTGGCCGCGCGGTGACACGCGCGCTGAAGCTATCTCCGATTCCGCCGCATCGATGGCCGCAAGGATTTCTCGCGAGCGCTTGAGATATGTCCTACCTTCTGTGGTTAGAGCCAGTTGCCGCGTTGTACGGTTGATCAAGCGCACGCCAAGTCGCTGCTCCAATCGCGTAATAAGTTTCGATACCGCCGAGGGTGAAAGACCAACATCCTGAGCTGCGGCAGCAAAGCTGCCGCGCTGAATCACTCGCTCAAATACACCCATCTCATTGGCAGCATTGACCATAGGTGAACTCAATTCATGAGTGTTTCGCCTTAATCGCCGATTATCCCCGACGTGTAAAGGCCTATGGTTCTCAGGCATTAAGTGCGACGCATCGCCCGGGGGATCAGAGAAAATGAGCTCCAGAAGCACTCGCCCGCTTTTCGCGCTCTTACTTTCATTGTCGGCAGATGGTGCCTTCGCCGAGCAATCTGCTGATATAGAAGATGTTAAGGCTGCAAGCAGGGCTTTCTATCAAGCGGTGGTAGTGGTCGATGACGGGACGGCGATGGAAAAGGTGTGGGCGCAAACACCCTATGTAACTTATGTGGGACCTCGCAGCACCGCCATCATCGTTGGTTGGGAGGCTCAAAAGAGGTACTGGAACGAATTCAACAGGTCGTTCTTGCAGCGAACCGTCACCTTAGTTGATGCTCACGTCCGCGTTGTCGGCAATCTCGCCTGGGAAATCGGTACCGAGAGCGGGCTCGCCCATATGAAAGACGGCAGCACCCGCAAGGTCGATTGGATTGTGACAAACGTCTACGAAAAAATCGATGGCCGCTGGCTAACGGTCTCCCATCATGTGCAGCCAAAGCCGCAATAGAGGGTCAGAGATCGTATCGCATACGTTCGGGAGAATTCCGTGAACACAGAAACTTCAATCGGCAATCGGGCCGTCACCCGGCCGAGCTCCAAACCATTCTCCTCTCGAATTCCCTCCATTGTGTTCGCGCTGACGGTGGGCGCGGGCGCCGTCTATGCGGCGTGGATTGGCCCCGTCGTGTACAGCACGGGGCAACGCCTCAGGACCGAACAACTTAAACAGGAAGACAGGTTATTCTGCGAAAGATTCAGGATGCCGCCTGGCAGCGAAAGCTTCCCAACATGCGTTGACCATCTCTCGCAAATCCGACGGCTGCATGCTGAGCGCGTAGCGGCTGAGGCAGCGGGTATGCCCTGAACAATTCATTCCTCATCCCATGATTCCGCCTTGGGTCAAAAGCCGAAGTCCCTGTATGAGCGGTCGATGTCCGCTTTCGCTGCTACAACATCTGACGTACCGGATCTGAGGATGCGAACTTGCAACCTCGCCCGCCCCTACTTCCCTAAAGGCCTTGTGGAAGTCAAGAAGCGGCAAACGTGGCCGAACCTATGCGGCGAGCTCAACCCTGCGTAAGGTTCAGCTCTCAATACTTAGGTTGCCGCACCAGTGGAGCTATCGCGATTTATATGAAATACAGCCTATGACCTGGGCCCCGGCGTTTCCTCCAAAAATGGGTAGAGTCCATAACCCGGATTGGGGGATGGACGATGAAGAAGAGCCCGTTCACCGAAGAACAAATCATCGGGATTTTGCGAGAGCAGGAGGCAGGGGCTGCTACGGCTAACGTCTGCCGCAAGCACGGGATCAGCAGTGCGACCTTCTACAAGTAGAAGGCCAAGTACGTCGGTCTGGAAGTCTCCGACGCCAAGCAGCTGAAATGCGCTGGAGGACGAGAACGCGAAGCTGAAGAAGCTTTTGGCCGAAGCGATGCTCGACAACGCCATGCTCAAGGACTTCGCCTCAAAAAAATGGTGACGCCCGCCGCCAGGCGAGAGGCCGTCGCTCACCTTCAGAGTGCGTTCGAGGTGAGCGAGCGAGCGAGCGATGGGCGTGCGCGGTGCTCGAGGTGGATCGTACCTCGTTCCGTTATCGAAGCCGCCGGCCGGCCGATGCCGCCGTGCGTGCCCGCCTTCGCGAGCTGGCGGCCGTCGCCGCCGGTTCGGCTATCGCCGCCTGCTCGTGCTGATGCGTCGCGAGGGTCTGACCATGAACCACAAGAAGTTCCGCCGCCTCTATCGTGAAGAACGGCTGCAGGTGCGCCGACGAGACGGACGTAAACGGGCGCGTTGCACCCGGGCGCCGCTGACAATCCCGCAGGTACCGAACCAGCGCTGGAGCCTCGACTTTCTGTCGGATGCTTCCGTCGATGGTCGGCGCTTCCGCATTCTCGCGGTCGTCGACGACTTTAGGACTGCACTTCATCGTTGTGCTTGGGACTGTGTAAGCCATCGAAGTCAGGCCGACCGTCGATGCCAAGTAGCACGGCCTCACTATCGATCAAGGAGCTGCAGCGATCGCGCAGCGCGGCCTCGACAATAAGCGGATACTTGTCGGACGGTCGGGGAACTTTCGTTGCGTGGGTCGGAGTGCAAGGGGGCAAATGGGTTATGCATTCGGGAAAAATAGGCAGAAAATTAGAAACCGCAAATCTGGACAGACGTTACGCAAGGAGTTTACCCGGCGAGAGCAAGCACCTATGCGAGACCTGCAAGTCTATTTGGAAGGCCTGCTACAAAGGATGCGTTCAGAGGCCGCTGAGTTCAAATTGGTCAGTGATTCTACAACCGAGCCGACGGAAAAGGCGTCGTTCGAGGAGTTGGCGAGTAGCATCAGCAGCATTGCTGATCAGGTCGAGCAACTCCTTCGGGATCGAGCACTCACGTCAGAGCAGCCGCAGAGTTAATGCCGGCGATCCTGCGCTTCGTGCCGCTCAATAAAATCAGAAATTGATGAGGGAGGTTCGCGCATCTGCGCTGGCGCCGAGTCATCAACGGTTTACTGGTAGATGCGGCGAAATCGTTGGGCGTATGACCAAAGTCGCAATGACTGGGAGGAACCTTCCTATTTTTCCTGATTTTTCCTTCGGGGCCATAGAGGAGGACGTAATGCAGCGAAGGCGATGGTCAGCCGAAGATATGGCGAAACTTCAAAGGATGGCTCGAAAGTATCCGGCACAGCATATTGCCGCAGAACTGGGGCGAGGCCTGGCTGCGACAATGGTGAAGGCTCACCAGCTACGAATTTCACTGAGGATGAAGCGGCATCAAGAGGCCGGGGCTGCAGGTCCGGACCCGAGATCTGCTGGTTGTGATCTGCCAAGCACGTGAAGGCCGTTCTGAGTTGAAGCTACCCCCACAGTAGGTTGGTAAGGCTTGGCCGTCGGTTCACGCTCACGGGCCTTTTAACGAACCCGCCAATCCTTCCTTAATTGCCGGCCGATACAGTTCGATCAACTGCGGCGAGACATCCCCGCGGGAAGTATGAGTAAAGGCCGTCGCTGCTCTCAACCCAGCGACGGCTTTTTCGTTCGAGATCATTGCCAAGCCCTTGATTTTCGCCGGCTTCCCGTCACCATCCTATGGGCCCTTCGGCTATGGGAGAAACGACGCAGCGGTTGGTACAGTAAAATGGTTCAATGCGACCAAGGGGTATGGCTTCATTCAGCTGGATGCCGGCGGCAAGGACGTGTTCGCCCATATTTCGGCCGTTGAGCGGCGGGGCTGAGTGATCTGAGAGAGGACGCGAAAGTATGCTATGAGGTGGTTTCCAACCGCGGGAAAGAGTCCGCTGAAAACCTCAGGGTGGGTTGATCTCGGATTCCAATCTTTTCTTAAGCTCTCGCGATTAGAATTGCGTTGATCGCGGATTGAGCCCCGCGATCATGGGTGCGTATAGAGCCGTCGCTGATCCACCACAGCGACGGCTTTTTCGTGGAGACCTAGACCGAGCACGTCGGCAATTTGCCCAACGCCCATCCGTTCCTTTCGCCCGCTAGCAAAATCCCGGATTGCGGATCATCATCGTGTCATGAGCAATGATGCGTTTCCGGTTGTCTACTTTTCCTGCCCGCTTTGTGCTTTGATCTTCACCGCGACGCAGGAGCGTCGGGCAGAGCGGGGGCTTGGCGCCTTCTTCTGCGACGAGTGCGGCACCCGAGTCCTCGAATGGACCGGGTGCTATAATTTCATAGAATGGAAGCCGGTGAAGAGAGCAAAAGGCCACGATCGGCGGTTCTGGTAGCAGGTCGCCCGTTTCTAGTCTGCTTTTAGGTTTCGTTAACTATGAAGCTGCAACTCTTGGTGTGACGATTCACTCGGAGGACCTCATGGACAAGGACTTCATCGCCACTCTCCGTCGCCTCAAGAAACAGGCTGCAGAAGCCGAAAAGATCCTCCTCTGTCATTTGCTCAGCGTTGCTGAATTGGAGGCGAAGAGCTCAAGAAAGGCTGCATAGGAACCGCGGCTGTGTCACTCATCAGCTGGCATCGTCTCTCTTCCGACCGGCAGGAACCTCAATTTCAAGGCGCGCCATTACCAATGCAAATTCATCTATTGAGTAGATTTTGCCGCCATGGCTCACGGTGACGTCTGCAAACCGTTCGGCTACGTGCCATTCAATCGCCTTCGCAAAAGCTTCTTTTGATGTTTCGGTGGTCGCGGTCAGCGCAATATCGTCCAAGCGGCCCTGTACCAAGTACGGCATTTCCATTCCATATAAAAGGCCCCACCCTGGGATGTGATTTGGGCCGTCGTCTCCAGGGCGCCGGCCGGCGAAGACGGCGCGGCCAAATAATTCAATCAGTCGCCTTTGGTTCCTATCGCCGCCTTCTCGAATTGTGGCCTTACGTCGGCGCCGCGGCGACCGCAGGCCTTGCAGGTGAACGGGGCTCCAGGTCGGACAGCGGACGCATCCCTCCATAGGGCGGTACCCACGACGACAGTATGAGAGCACGTGTGGTCGCTGCAGTTGACGATCAGGCGGGTAGGCCTTGTCTGATCGCATCTCACCGAGGGTGACTGTCTGCTGGAGTTGCAGGACGGGCTCTTAAATTCCAAGAAAGAGCGTCGCATCTGAGCCACCATACTTGCAGCGTCAATGGTGTATTTGCCTTGCGTGCAATGTTGATCAGCCAGGTAGAAAGGACCAAGAATTCCGGCGGCGATGAACCACCCCCAACTCCTTAGTGGCGAAAGGCCTCAGTCAACGCCGCAATTTCTTCCGAAACACCGGCTGTGCGGCGTCCAGCAGCAATTGGTGCGGACGAGCCGCTGCGAAGGTCTCCAGTGGACGCTGGCCGAGACCGTGATTCCACGGTCACGAAAATTAAACTTTCATATAGCGGCCATTAGCTAGTTCTTTCATCGATGGCGGCCTGCCAAACCGGTGCGTGGCCGAGAGCGAAGTTTCTGTTGGGGGAGACGAATATGTCCTGGATTAACAACGTGCGTATATCAGTCAAGGTGAGCGCAATGTTCGCCGCGATCTGCCTGGTCGTCGGGATCAGCACGGCAACAATCTATAGTTCACTCAGCCTGATCAGATCAACGGAGCGTATGACGACTCACACCCACCGGGTTCTGGAGCAAATCAGAGAAGTCCTAGGCGGCATGATCAATTCGGAAACCGGCGTACGCGGCTATCTGGTCTCGGCGGACGTCAGCTTCCTCGCCCCTTATGAGGCAGGACATAAACTTTATCAGGACTCTATCGCAAAAGTCGGCAGCCTTACCTCGGACAACGCCGCGCAGCAGAGACGCGTCGAGCGCGTCAAGCAGTTTGCCAGCGACTGGTTCCTCAATGTTGCGCAGCGCGAGATCGCGCTGATGAAGGACCCGGCGACGCAGTCCAAGGCGCGCGAGCTCGAAGCCTCGGGCGCGGGCAAGAAGTCCATGGACGGCCTGCGGGATGTCCTGAAGGAGATGGATGCGGAGGAGCGGTCGCTGCTCGCGATTCGCGCGACTGCATCCGAAGCTGCCTTCGACAGAGCGATGTCGTCCATGACAATGGGTGGCATCATCACCCTGCTGCTGGCGCTTGTAGGCGCTTTCGGTATCGCCTTCGCGGTCACCCGTCCGATTCAGCGCATCACGGCGGAAATGAACACGCTTGCCAAGGGTGACTCGTCGGTAGCCATCTCGGCAACCGAACGCGAGGACGAGATCGGCCATATGGCCAGGGCCGTTCTGGTGTTCAAGAACAATGCGATCGAGATAGAGCGGTTGAGAGAAGAGCAAATCGAGGTCGAGCGCCACGCCACCGAAAGCCGCAAGGCTGAGATGGTCAAGCTTGCCAATTCCTTCGAGGCCGCCGTCGGCGAGATCGTTAATACCGTCTCGTCTGCTTCGACCCAGCTTGAAGCGTCCGCCGGCACGCTGACGTCGACCGCCGAGCGGGCGCAGGAGGTGACGACGATGGTGGCCGCGGCTTCGGAAGAGGCCTCCGCCAACGTGCAATCGGTCGCATCGGCAACGGAGGAGCTGTCAACTTCTGTCAACGAGATCGGCCGCCAGGTCCAGGAATCGGCGCGGATGGCGAGCGAAGCGGTCGATCAAGCCCGTTCCACCAACGACCGCGTCAGCGAATTATCGAAGGCGGCAAGCCGTATCGGCGACGTCGTCGAACTCATCAACACCATCGCGGGCCAGACCAATCTGCTGGCGCTCAACGCGACCATCGAGGCAGCGCGCGCAGGCGAAGCCGGCAGAGGCTTTGCGGTCGTGGCGTCTGAGGTGAAGGCGCTCGCCGAGCAGACCGCGAAGGCGACCGGCGAGATCGGCCAGCAGATCACTGGCATCCAGGCCGCCACCCAGGAATCGGCGGGTGCGATCAAGGAGATCACTGGAACCATCGAGAGGCTCTCCGAAATTGCCTCGACCATTGCGGCGGCGGTGGAAGAGCAGGGCGCGGCGACGCAGGAAATTTCCCGCAATGTGCAGCAGGCTGCCCACGGCACCCAGCAGGTATCCTCTAACATCACCGACGTGCAACGCGGCGCCAGCGATACCGGATCGGCTTCCTCGCAGGTCCTTTCCGCCGCCCGGTCGCTGTCGTCGGACAGTAACCGCCTCAAGCTCGAGGTCGGCAGGTTCTTGGATACGGTCCGGGCGGCCTGACGAGGGCGGTTCGGGTCTGTTTCGGGCGGAGCTATGCCAGCGAAGTGAAGGGTGGCTGCGCTGCCGGTCTTGGTCTTAGGCCCGGTTCCGTTTAAATCAGCGCAGTCCACTGGGCTTGCTTGTAGCTTGGCTCAAGGGCAATCCGGACCAAGCGACATTCGGGTCTCCCTACGTCGGCACCGGGCCACAACTGGCAGTCCTAAAGCTCGGCCAGACGTTTGGCAATGAGCTCCGCCACGGAGCGAGCAGCCGCTACCCGGTGTCGCCGGCTCCGTGACCGATCGCACCGGCCTGCTTGGCTTGGAGCCTAGGAGGGGCAAGCGAGCCGCTCGCTTCGGCGGGAATCAACTTGCTAAGCTAGCAAGCTGCTCAGCGGAGTCTCGAAGACCGCCACTACCCGTGAGCCGTGTCAGAAACCGGATGATCCAAGGATGTTGACGAAATAATGGCCTTGAATTCCTCAAGGATCTCCGGGTGATTCTGGTCGAGATAGCGCTCGACTCTCCGATTTGCGGCCAATTTCGATATGTACCCGCTGGCAATTACCAGGTGTAGTACGTCTTCGCCGTAAGACGTCTCGATTGCTTTGAAGTCCTGTTGAAGAGCAGTCATTTCGCGTTCCATGCGCGCCATTTGCTCGGGAGTCAGATGCGCTTTGCCCGCTCTGGCTTTGCCAGGTCCGCTTGCTTCGAAGAGATTCGAACTCCTGACCCCCAGATTCGTAGTCTGGTGACCTTTGACGTGCCGATGCGGCCGGTGAAAACCGCAGGTCGCGCTGGGATTTCAAAAATTACCCGGGCACAATCCCGAGCCCGACGTCACCAATTGCGGTCGTGTAACGGCCTTTTATGAAGGTCGCGCGTGGAGCAGAAGCGTTCAATCTCCCGGTGACCAGTCACGGCGCACATGACGTCACGGGTCCACCTGTTAGCCGCCTGCCCAAATCGCTCCTATCTTTAAGCACACGCTTCAGGGGCTCGATTGCTATATCGAGCGGTCGCCCCGACCGAATCGAACGGTCGCCCGACCGAAGGATGGCTTTTGCGCCCGCACGACCTGGCATGGAATTAACTTCTACTGGAGGGCAGGCGCAGCTCGCGCAATAACGCTTAATGAGCCGATCGGCCGAAGCGCAGTTACCGCCTCTTAATGCCACTGGGCGCCACGGCTTTTGCTGACACAGTGTTGACACGCCACGTCGGTCGGGTAAGACAAAATAAAGAAGCCGCCAAGTCTTTGACTTAGCGGCTTTTTTTGGTTGCGGGGATAGGATTTGAACCTATGACCTTCAGGTTATGAGGCTGAAGGCTCAAGGAGACATAAACGGCGTCCCAGCCCCATCGAGTCGGTTCGTCCTAATTGTACGCTAGAGCTACCCAGCAGCCATACTTGCCCGCTTGATTTCTTTCTTACTGGAACTGCTTACATTTTATTGGTCCAGACCGATAACGGTTCGGGGCGGAGACATGCTCGAGAAGAAAGAAAGGACGCGGATCGAGGCTTCCGGTTCGGCAGCTCCCACTAGCAAGCCGCGTGCCGTGACGCGCCATCGCAAGAACCGCGGCATGCCGCCGCCGGCGACGTTCGATATCGACACGTTGCCAGGAAGCTCAAATTTAACTGCATTAGAGGCGGCCGCGGTCATCCGGCGCACTCCAGGAGCGCTGGAGCAGTGGCGGCGAGATCCGAACCACTCGCTGAAATGGCGCCGCGTCGATGGCCGCCCGCTGTATCGTGTCGATGCAGTGCGCGACTATCTGGCCGGATGCCGAAGGACCATCAAGCCGCCCCAGCCGCGTAATGCTCGCGGAGACGGCCGAGCAGCTCGGCCTTGATGAGGTCGAGCGGATTCGTTCGCTGCAGGCGCACGACTTTACCGACCCGTTTGGCACCGACTAATTCAGCGATGTAGTCATGAGCCGCTTCGAACGCCATCTTGCGGATAATCCACTGTTCGTCGTGATTGTAGACCTGATCGATGCCGCGCGGCTTTTGCCCGACGCACAGGCGCTGGATTTCGTTGTCATAACCGCAGCGTGACATGATGGTTCGCAAGCTGCGCCTTAAGTCGTGCATGGTGAACTTGGCGACACCCGCTTCCTTGACCAGACGATTGACCATCTTGGTGAACCCCGACATCTGACCGCCCGTCTTCGGTGACGGGAAGACGTAGTCCGAAGTAGCGCGCTGGAAATATTTTGCAGCCGCGAACACCTCGTCAACGAGATGCGTGCGTGGTACGTCGTGATGAAGACCCATCTTGGTCCAGGCCGCATCGAAGGTGACGCGGTCCGCCATGATGTGTTTTTGCCATTCGATCATGGTCGGCTCGCTGCGGCGCGGGCCACCGAGCAGGCACATGCGCGTCAACAACCCAAACGTCCCGAGCATGCCGGCCGCCTGCCACACCTTAATGATCTCCTCATCGGTCAGCGCCCGCCCCTTGGTGCGGCGCCCGACCCGCTGCGCTCGGGTTTCCTTGGGCTCGCGGTAGCCTGCTAGAACGTTATGAGCGACGTAACCCTCACTGACACACCATTCGAGGAAGGTGTTTGTGTGCTTGCGCAGATCCTTGGCCGCGCCGCGCCTGCCGGTCTTGGCAATTTTGTCGACAGCTGCCATGATCTGGCGTCGCGTCAGTTCGCCGACCGCGAGATCGGCATGATCTTTTAGACCGCGCCTGAGCGCCGACATAGCAGGCTTCCAATTCACAACCTGGCGCTCGGTCAAAGAGGTCTGGTAGGGGCCGTCTTCAGTGATCAGCACTGCCAGCGAAGTACGCTGTATCTCTTCCTGCTGCTGACGCTTGGCTTCGCGTTTGAAGTCATTCGGATCAACGCCTTTGACCACCTCGCCAGCGGCGATAGTGGCGGCCTTCCGCGCTGCCCGCTCGTTGAACCTTGGCCAAGCCCCGAGGGTCTTGCGTTGAGTGCCCTTTACGCCCGGCTTGGTGAACAGGTAGACCCAGGTACGGCCGCCGGTCGCGCGCATGCGCAGCGCGAGCCCGGGCAATTTGTCGTCGTGCAGATAATGCTGCGCTTTGCCCGCTGGCATTGCCGCGTTGCGAATCACTGAATCGGTCAGCGTCAGATAGTTGGTCGCTCCCATCGTCCCTGCTCCTTCCAAAATGTGCCCCGAGCGGGAGCGTTCGCAGTCGCGAAAAACCGCGTCTCAGACCTTCCCTAGAATCTATGCCCCAAGGGAAAAATTACGGGGGGCACAGCGGGGGCATACAAGATGTGGTAAGGTCACCTATGGCCCACTATGGTCACCCATGGCCCAAAGCCCCTACACGCCAAGGACTTCTACAGATTTTCTATGGCTGAATTTGGTTGGCTAGGGTATACGGATTGTGGTTCACACGGGAGAGGTCCAAGGTTCGATCCCTTGTGCGTCCACCATCTCCTCCACCTGAAGCAGGAACAGACCAGGCGCGGCTTGGCTCCCGTGACCGTTCAAAAAAATATCGAAAACAACCCCATGCAAAGTAGCCGCCGGCCGCCGCCATGGGGTCCTGCGCATTTTTCCGAATCCGTTTGTTGTGTCGGGCTTCACCCGACGCAAGCAGCTCCTTGTTGTCCTCCGGAAGAGATGGCTCATTGAGGCCGCCACTGCTCGCGAAATTGCCGCGGCGTGACGCCGGAAATCCTGCGGAAGGCGCGGGTAAAGTGTGCGGGGTCCGCGTAGCCCGAGGCGAACGCGACTTCGATGATCTTGAAGTCCTTCTCTCTCAACAGCCTGCTGGCGTTCTCAAACCGGACGGTATCGAGCAGGTCTGAATATGTAAGGCCGGCGAGAGAGAGCTTGCGTTGAAAGCTTCGCGTGCTCAGGCCCGCCATTTCCGCGATTTCGGCGAGAACCGGAGCTCGCTCGTCCAGGTACGACGGCAACATCAACTTGAGCGTTTCGATGATATCGAAGTCGGATTGGGCGACCTCGTCGTCCTCCAGACGAGGAATATCCTCGGTCGCGCGGCTGGGAAGGGCGAGCAACGATATCGGCACGTCGATCCATGATGCCTCCTGGCCCGACAGGAATCGTGAACGTGGCCAGAAGGACTGACAGGCAGGGCTCGGCGTGTAGCGAGCTTCAAACGCGATAGTTGCCGGAGCCCAGTCGGGGCCGGCGAATTGCCGGACGATGTATATCGGGAAGATGTTCTGAAGCCACTGTGAATGCTCGAGATGCAGCAACCCTTTGCTTCCATCGAGCCTGCTGCAAATCCTCACGTGATCGTCGTGTCGCTCGAGCCAGTTGCTCAAATTCGAATCTTCGAGCGATGCCCATTTGCAGGTCTGCTGCAGTGCGACGAGCAGTGTCGGGGAAAGGCCGATCAGGTTGCGGGTCTTTTCGCTCAGGTGACCAAAATGCAGCTGTCGGGAAGCGTGGAATCCGAAATCCTCGATACCTTGCGATCTGTAGGCAAATTCCGCGAACTCGATCGCGGAGAAGATCGGGACATAATGGTTTGCCTTTCCTTCCAGCGACGTCGGAAGGCGAAACTTTGCCAGCAGCGACGCCGTTGGTGATCCAAGGCCATTCAAGATGTCGACGAAGGGACTAAGGTGTTGGCAACGCGTTAGATGAATCTTCGCCATTGGGCTGCCGCCTCGAGGCCGAATTTGAAAATTGATTGACGCAACTTGCTGTCCGGCTGTGGTTCAAGCCGCCGCTATCGTTTGAGCCTAACTTCTCCCGCCCAGCCGTGCAAACGAGACAGACCGCAGCAACCAAAGGCAGTTGCCGGCTATTTTCGTTCAGGGGAGCAGGTAGCGGTATCCGGAGAAACCCGAATGTGCAGGGAGCCTGATCTCTTGCATCGTTTTGCCCTGCGCAATCCTGGCGGATGGAGGGATGGCGCCTTGCCGCTCGCATTTGGCGAAACGATTGGCGGCTGATGGCAAGATCGGCCGACGGGATGCGCCTAGCCTCGAAGATCAGTTTTTTACTGAGGGAGCAGGGCTTCACGCTCGCACCGACCGATGAGAGCCGTCCGTTTGCCTTCATTTCAGGCGGTCCGCGCGGCCATTGTCGCATCGCTGCGGCACGGTGACGCAACCCTCGATGGCACGGCCCGTGCGCTCAAAATCAGCGGGCGTACGCTGCAGCGTCATCTCGGGCGCCTGGGCACGAGTCACAGCGAAATGCTTGCAGAGCTGCGCCTGAAAATTGCGTGCCGGCTGCTCGTCGATTCGAGCAAGCCCTTGTCGGATATCGCCAAATTCCTCGGCTACAGCAACGCAAGCAGCTTCAGCCGTTCGTTCGCGCGCCTGATGAAAATTCAACCCGTTGTTTACCGGCGGCAACAACGTGCCGGCAAGCGCGATCCCGCACGTCCCCGCGGACAGCCTCACGCGATTGGCCGCTGAGCCATTCCCGACGATTGGCGCGAAATGGCAAGACGCGCGATTTGAATTGGCGCGAAATGCTTACCGAGATTGCCGGGCTCCGGAAGGAGCCGCGTGTTGCAAGGCGAGATCATGCCGGGGCGATTTGCGCTGCGAGCCGGCCAAATACCCCTCTTTCAAGGGAGAGAACAACCATGACGTTTCGAGTTGCTTTGATTGCGTTCTGCGCTGGCGGGTTGCTGGTCTGGCCCCAAAATCTTTCTGCTCAATCGGCCCCCGATTCCAAACCTCATGTGCCGCTCGAGAAGTCGATCGGTCAGGCAAAGCCTGAAGTCGTTCCCTCCCTCTTCGTCCTCAATTCGCGCGGTGCAAGCCTGAAGGACGCCAAGCTGGTGCTGACCGGGATCTCGCCCAATGCGATCGTGTTCGCCGATCGGCCTGTCCGTGCCGCCGGCCACGATCTCACCGCGCGGATCGTCGAGGACTGGGGCAATGGCAGCGACAATTTTGCGAAAGATCCGCCAAACGCGACGGTATCCGGGTTCAAGAAAGACGGATCGTCGGTGGTTGACGCCGTCGTCGTACTGAAATCGCCAAAGCTTGAAGGCGACCGGTTGACCTTCGACGTCGATGTACTCGAGGGCGATCTGGCGGGAGCCGATGGACCGGCATCGGTCTTCATCGACATCATCGGCCGGCCGTTCACGCCGCTGTCCTTTGCCGGCGTTGCTCGACGAACGGCTTGGCGCGGTGCTTTCTATCGTGGCGCGGCCTTTGCGGGAGCAGCCGCCGTCGCCGGAGCCGCGGCCTATCCTTACTATGCGCCCCGCTGCGGATACTATCCCTATCCGCCTTGCTATTGAGCCGCGCAGTTGAGCGGCACCGCCGCCGCAGCGCGACGCAATCTGTCCCGACAGCGAGCCATCGCGAAATCCGATGCCTCGTCCGTCCCGGAATGAAATCCAAAATCATTACGCCACACCCTTAATCTATTTTCGAAGGAGACAGCGATGAACTTCACACGTCGATCCCTTGCTTTTGGTGGAATGGGACTGCTGGCAGGAGCGGCCGCAGCACGATCGGCCCTAGCTCAAGATTCCTTCCTCGGGGTCGGTCAGGGCCTGGAGGATTTCTGGCTCGCAAGCGACGCCTATGTCTTCGGCTATCCGCTGGTGACGATGGAGATGACCCGCCGGATCATCACCAACGTCGCCGAACCTGTTGGGACGCGCGGTCCAATGGGCCACATCATCAAGCTGCGGCAATATCCCGACGCCTCGTTCAGGGACGTCACCGCGCCGAACGCGGACACGCTTTACACGACCTCTTTCTTCGATGTCGGCAAGGAGCCATGGGTCCTCAGCATTCCCGACATGAAGGGACGCTATTTCCTGATGCCGATGCTGGACGGCTGGACGACGGTGTTCCAGGTGCCCGGCAAGCGCACCACCGGCACCGGCGCACAGACCTACGCGATCACCGGCCCGGGGTGGAGCGGTACGCTGCCGGATGGCGTCAAGCAGTACAAGTCGCAGACCAATATCGTGTGGCTGCTCGGCCGCATCTATTGCACCGGCACGCCGGAAGACTATGCAGCCGTGCACAAGCTGCAGGACGAGTGCAAGCTCGTGCCGTTGAGTGCCTACGGCAAGCCGTACACACCACCAGCGGGAAAGGTCGATCCGTCGATCGACATGAAGACCGCCGTCCGCGAGCAGGTCAATCGCATGGACGCGGTGTCGTATTTCAAGCTGCTGTGCGAACTCATGAAGGCCAATCCGCCTTACGCCGCGGACGCTCCCCAGCTCGCCAGATTTGCCCGCATCGGCATCGTTCCCGGGCAGGATTTTGACGAGAGCAAGCTGAAGGCGGATTTTCTGAAGCGCGTGCCGGAGATTTCGTTCGACCGGATCATGCTTCAGTTCAAGATCAACAAGGCGATCACCGACGAAAACGGTTTTGCCTTCACCACCAGGACCGGCATCTATGGCACCGACTATCCGATGCGAGCGCTGATAACCGCGATCGGGCTCGGCGCCAACCGTCCGCAGGATGCGGTGTATCCGACCTCGCAAAAGGATGCGCACGGCGACAAGTACAACGGCGCGCACAAGTATGTCATGCGGTTTCCCAAGGGGCAGTTGCCCCCGGTCGAGGGATTCTGGTCACTCACGATGTACGACAGCAGCTACTTCTTCGTGAACAATCCGCTCAACCGCTACTCGATCAGCGCGCGGCAGGACCTGAAGGAAAATCCGGACGGTTCAACCGATCTCTACATCCAGAAGGACTCGCCCGGCAAAGACAAGGAGGCGAACTGGCTTCCGGCGCCGGCGGGAGATTTCATCCTCATGCTGCGCATGTATTGGCCCCAGGAAACGGACCCGTCGATCATCAACGGCACATGGAAAATTCCTGCCGCCGTGAAGGTCGCGACCTGAAATCTCTGCTCATGCCGGCCGGCAGGCCGGCATGAGCTCGAGTTTTGAGATTCCCGCACGGCCGCGAAATGGCCGATGCCGGCACGCGCTGATCCGCGCCGACGACGGCGGGAGCTTCGTAGTCAATGGGAGGCCTCAATGAACAGCGCGACCATTGCAATGAACAGCCAGGCCATCGTCACTCCGACGGCACTAAGCTGGAAGTTCATTCGCTGGGGCCTCGGGCTCTTCATCACGGGATTTCTGACGGGCTTCATTCCCATTGCGCATTATATGGTCGGGGCTATCGCCGGAGATGTCGGGCCGGACTTCCTGAGAAACATCACGCTTTGGTGGGGGTGTCCGGCGGTGCTGGCGGAACTGGTCCTCAAGGCAGGTGGTCTTGGCATGGTCGCCATCGGCTTCTGCTATCAGGCAATCCAGCGGCAGGGCGCGCCGCTGGATATCTCAGGTCACGAACGGATTGCCCCCACACTCTGCAGCTTCGGCTTGATCGCCACGCTTGTCTCGGCGGCCGGAGGCTACGTGATCTGCAATTATTTCTGGCCGAATTTTTATTACCATGCGATCCCAGCCGGGAAGAACCTTTGGCTCGCGGCGCAGGGGGTCAGCATTGCCATCTACGTGGTTGGCGTTTGCTATTCGTTTGCCGGAATCCGCAGGGCGTCGGCACACCTTCGATGAGACAGCTATCGGGAGGCTTGCCAACGGACAGCAGGTCGCAAACAGGCCGACCGCGTCTTCCCTGCTTTTCCTGGCAAACAGGACGCTGGTCCGTCCTCGGATGGTTCAGCGGGATCGCAATCGGTGCATTGTGGATTTACTCCGGCATGCCAATGATTTGCCACTGATCGACGGTGCCTCGCACGACTTCTGCAAATGGCCCACCGCGTCATTTCGCTGCGACGCGGAACTCAGCGCTAACCGGACATAGCTGACTCTCGCGAGCCGTCAGCTCGGTCGATTAGACTAAATCGCAAACACCCAGACCGCGAGGATCGTGCCCAGCGTCGCCAGGCCGCTGATAGTCCATCCGGTTGCATAGCCGATTTCGTCGTCGCCGGTGCCGCTCATCATGTCGGCATCCGTGGTTGCTGAGCGCCACTGCATGGCACCCTCCTAGAAAGCCCTGCCTGCAACCATAACGCCGGCGGAGGTCGCCGGTTCCATATCAAGGGCAGGGCTTTACCCCTGGCGGGCCTGTGGCCGCCAGAGCTTGAATCAGAATCGAAGCTCTGGATTCTTGGTTTGACGCGTTTCTTCACGCGAACCGGTATCCACTTCGCTTGAAAACGCTATAGGGCCGATACGTCAGGCGCAGGCCAGCAGCCGGCGATTGACCTGGGCCGGCAGAACCTGCGGAGCCAGTTCCACCTCATCGTCGCGTACGATGATGGTGACGTCCCAGCCTTCGCTGGCCCAGACCCGCGCCTTGGCGATCGCCATCAGCGAACTGCTGCGGTCCATTCGGACGGTCTCGTTACCGCGTTCCGCCACGATCCTGTACGCCATGCCACATCCCCTACGCACCGAGAACTTATCGGGGAACATGTTCCGCTACCGCTTTGACCGTAGTTTGCCGATAGTTTGTCCAATCGGAGGCACTGCGACCGGGCCCACGCGATCCTGCTGACGGGTTCGGCGGGTTTCCGAGGCTATTTGCCTCCTTCCGCACCTGCATCGCCGGCTTGGTCACGCCTCGAGGCCAGACATATCAGGACGCCCCCAGATGCAATCTGCCGGCCGTGGCAGGCGTTCACGGGCTTGTACCGCTCGTTGCACTCAGGCCCGCCTCCTTCAGCCGCGCCGCGAACCAGTTGGACAGGGCCGCATCCAGGCCGCCGCTGGTATAGATTTCCGACATCGTCACATGCTTCCTGCCCAGCGTCAGCAGCACGCCAGCCCAGTAGGCGAACCACAGATGCGGATCGGTCAGCGCCCGCAGCTTGTGCTGGTCATGCGCCAGCGGCTGATGGTTGGCGGCCTTGCGGACCTCGACCGCCAGCAGATTGTTGGGAATGGCGCGCCGGTGGACGACGATATCGGGATAGATCGATTTTGCCAGATGATCGTCGGTGGAGACGATCGATCCGTGCGGAAGCCGCAGCGTGCGTTCGCCGAGCCGGTCGTACTCGCAATCGATCTCCCAGCCCGGGAACTGCTTTTCCAACTGCACCGCCAGCCGGTGCGTAAGCGCGCGCTCGCCCACGTCCTTGTCGAGCAGGAAAGTCTCGCGCGCGTAGAATTCCTGGATAGCGCTGACGACCTTGTCCAACTCGGCTTGCATGACAGCACGCCCTCTCCACGAAGGCGAGCGGTGACGTTCGCCTCTTACATCTGCACTTCGATCAGCCGCGGCCCCGGTTCGGCGATGGCTTCCGCCAAGGCCTTGTTGAAGTCGTCGGCGGTGGCGACCGAACGGCCCGGCACGCCCATGCCCTTGGCGAGCGCGACGAAGTCGAGGTCCGGACGATCGAGCTTGAGCATGTCCTGCGCCCGCTTGCCCGGCTCGCCGGCGCCGACGCCGTCGAATTCACCGCGAAGGATCTGATAGATCTTATTTGCGAACACGATCGTGACGACGTTGAGGCCTTCGCGCGCCTGAGTCCACAGCGATTGGATCGTGTACATCGCGCTGCCGTCGCCGACCATGCAGATCACCTTGCGATCCGGGCACGCGACTGCAGCGCCGGTCGCGACCGGCGTCGAGAACCCGATCGAACCGCCCATGTTCTGCAGCCAGTCGTGCGGCGCGGCGGCAGCCGTCGGCGGAAAGAAGCCGCGGCCGGTGGTGATGGATTCGTCGACCACGATGGCGTTCTCCGGGATCGCCATCGCAATCGCCTGTGCGATCGAGGCGTGCGTCAGCGCGCCGGTCGGCTTGGCGATCTCCACCATCTTCTGCGGCTGCCGGTCGGCGGGCGTGGCGTGCAGCGCACCGGCCAGCGCCTCCAGCGCGGCGACGGAATTTTCTGCACCCGAAGTCATGCGATGCACCTCGCAGCCCTGCGGCTTCAGCATGCTCGGCTTGTTCGGATAGGCGAAGAACGCGACGGGGTCGTTGGCCTCGACCAGCACGATGTTCTTGAAGTCCTTCAGGATCGGCAGCGCCTGCTCGATCACGTAGGGAATGCGGTCGATCGAGTAGCGGCCCCTGCCGCGCGCCATCCGCGGATTGTAGGTCTGGCCCATCACCTTGCAGCCGGTCTTGCCCGCGATCTGGGCAGCCAGCGCCAGCCCGTGCTCGGTGAGCGCGCTGCCGGTCATCAGCAGCAGCGTCGACGCGCCGCCGTTGCGCAGCACCTTGGCGGCATTGTCCACGGCCTGCGAGGAATAACTGGCGCGCTGGCTATCCGCCGGGACCTGCGCGATGCCGTCGGCCTCGTTCCAGGCGGTATCTGCCGGCAGGATCAGGGTTGCGATCTGCGGCGGCGCGCTCTTGGCGGCGGCGATCGCGGCGGCGCCGTCGGCGGCGACCGACTTCGCATCCGGCGAGGTCCGCACCCAGGCCGACATCGGCCGCGCCAGCCCTTCGATGTCTGACGTCAGCGGGGCGTTGTAGCCGATATGGTAGGTCGCGTGCTGGCCGACGATATTGACGATGCCGGAGTTCGCCTTCTTGGCGTTGTGCAAATTGGCGAGGCCGTTGGCGAGGCCGGGGCCGAGATGCAGCAGGGTGGAGGCCGGCGTGCCCTTCATGCGGTAATAGCCGTCGGCGGCCCCGGTCACGATGCCCTCGAACAGGCCGAGCACGCAGCGCATCCCCTCGACCCGGTCCAGTGCGGCGACGAAATGCATCTCCGAGGTGCCGGGATTGGTGAAGCAGACGTCCACGCCGCCTGCGACCAACGTTCGCACCAGACTCTCCGCACCGTTCATGATCTCGTTCCCCTTTCGCTACCGCTCTGCAAGCTGCTGACGATCAATCATTCTTCACACGTTTCGTCAAAGGTTTAGCCGCACAATGCAGCCATCGCCTGGGGCATGTTGCCTTTTTCAATCGCGATGCCTGAAAATGGCGCAGTCACGGCCTCGTTGCTTGCCGAATCCCGGCAATTGTGGCCTGTCTGACCGATATTGGTTTTCACGAGGACGAATAATGACCCGGGCTTTGACTTTGCTGTTTGCGGCGGTGACGGTGCTGGCGGGTGCCGTACAGGTGCAAGCGCAGGAACGTGGCTTTTTCGACATATTCGGTGGCGGCCCCAATTTTGGGGGCGGCGGCTACGGCGGCGGCTATGGCGGATCTGGCCCGATCCAGCGCTCGACCGTGAACTTCGCCGGCAACTACGCCCCCGGTACGATCTACATCAACACCGCCGAGCGCAGGCTCTATCTGGTGCTCGCCAACGGCCAGGCGCTGCGCTACGGCATCGGCGTCGGCCGCGATGGCTTCCGCTGGAGCGGAACCCACCGTATCACCGCGAAGAAGGAATGGCCGAGCTGGACGCCGCCGGCGCAGATGCTGCGGCGTCGGCCGGACCTGCCGCGCCACATGGTCGGCGGCGTCGACAATCCGCTCGGCGCGCGCGCGATGTATCTGGGATCAACGCTGTATCGCATTCACGGCTCCAACGAACCCGAGACGATCGGCCAGGCGGTGTCCTCCGGATGCTTCCGCATGACCAATGAGGATGTGACCGACCTCTACAACCGGGTTTCCGTCGGCACCACCGTGATCGTGAAGAACTAGGCATCGCGGAACCGGCGCCGGCATGCACGCAAGGTGTGATCAAGCCTTGCGTGCAAGTTCCGATTGCGGCAGCGTCCTGCCAATGCGCACGCTCTGCCGATTCATCTATCTGTCGACCCTCACGGCGGTTCTGTGCACCATCGCGCTCGGCGAAGTCGTTGCGCCGTCGGCGGCGGGTGCGGAAATTCCCGCGATATCCCACCGTCAGCGTACCGAAAAAAGGGCCTTCACCGACAGCGAGATCGTCGATGGCTTTCTGAAGGTCGCCTTCGGCGCCGAATATCATCTTGCCGGACGCGTCGACCGCATCCGCAAATACGAGGTGCCGGTGCGCGTGTTCGCCGACGGCACCCGTGCCGACCGCAAGGCGCAGATCGCAAAAATCGTCGGCGACATTGCCGCGCGGGTCAAACACCTCGACATCGCGATGACCGGCGACAATGACGATGCCAACGTGCTGGTCAAACTGGTGCGCGATCGCGACCTTTTTCGCACCATCACGACATTCTACGGCAGCGAACGCGCCAAGGAGATTCGCTCCTCGCTCGACCCGCAATGCCTGAGCGGCTTCCGCAAGAACGAGCAATTCGAAATCGAGCATTCCGACGTGATCCTGACCGTCGACAACGGCGACTTCGTCTTCTTCGATTGCGCCTACGAGGAATTGCTGCAGTCGCTGGGCCCGATCAACGATACTTCCAGCGTGCCGTGGACGATGTTCAACGACAACGTTTCGTTGGGCTATTTCGGCGTCTACGACCAGTATCTCCTGAACCTGCTCTACGATCCCCGGATCAAGGCCGGCATGACCGTCCAGGAAGTCCGCCTGGTGCTGCCGGACGTACTGGCCGACGTCCGCGCCTGGGTACGGAAGGTCAACAACCTGCCAGAGTGATGCCCGACGGGCCGCGCCGCGATCGCACAGCTCAACCCGGTCCCGCACGGATGACAACGCAAAGTTTTATCGCCAAAAGTTGTGACTTCGGGGCGAGAATCCTGTCTAATGGGCTTGAGTTCCCTTATAAGCATCTGACATGAGCGACCTGCCGCGTACGCAAGCCCTGCGCTGTTTCATCACCGTTGCCCGCGAGGGCACCGTATCCCGCGCCGCCGCCTCGCTGCATCTGACCCAGCCGGCGGTCAGCCTGCAGCTGAAGGGGCTCGAGGAAAGCACCGGGCTGCAGCTCTTCAACCGGACGCCGGGCGGCTTCACCCTGACGGAAGCCGGAGCCGCCCTGCTGCCGCTGGCGCACAAGGCGGTCTCGGCGACGTCGGATTTCAAGTCGATGGCGGACTCCCTGCGCGAGTCGGTGCGCGCAACGCTGCGTGTCGGCACCATCCAGGATCCCGAATCGATCCGGCTGGGGCCGTTCGTGCGCGGGCTTGCCACTGCGCAGAAGAACACCGAGGTGTTCCTGCGCTACGGCATGAGCGACGAGGTGCTGGCGCAGATCGGCCGATCCGAACTCGACGTCGGATATTACGTCGATGCCGCGCCCGCCGGCCCCCCGGCTTTCACGGCGCCGTCCGAGCGCACCATCGAGGACGGAAAATTCCAGCTGATGCCGCTGATCCGTTACGACTACCACGTGGTCGCCCCGGCCGAATGGCGCGACAAGGTGATGGGAAAGGACTGGGCTGACCTCGCCGGCCTGCCCTGGCTGGCGACGCCGCATCACTCGGCGCACCGACGGCTGCTCGACGACGTCTTCCGGCCGATGGGGACGCTGCCGAAGCGGGTCGCCTTCACCGATCAGGAAGACGCCATGATCGACTTCGTTGAATCCGGCATCTGCCTCTGCCTCGCCCGCAACTGCATGCTCGAACGTGCCGCAAGCAAGGGAAAATTCGTGATTGCCGACAAGCTGACGCTGACCTGCGAACTCAGTTTTGCCTGTTTGACGGCGCGGCGTCATGAGCCGCTGATTGCGAACGCCTTCGCGGCGATGCGGGCGGTGTGGGATCTGAAGCCGTGCAATGCCGTGCCGACGCCGGTCGCCCCGGCAAGTCAGCAGAAAAGCGCGGCGCGGTAATCCCGCAAGATTTCCGGCAGATCAGATCTTGTCGTTGCAGATCGATTTCAGCGCGCGCCATTCCTCCGATGTCAGCAGCGGCGGCTTACTCGCCGGGCGGTCTTCCCGGGTCATCCGCGCCAGCCGGTCCGCGGTCAAGGGGTGGCTGGAGATGATCGACAGGCCCTTGTCGCGCTCCTTGCCGGTGACCCGGAACAACAACTCCCCGGCCGGCTTCGCCGGGCGCCCGAGCCGGTGCATGGTTTCGATCGCGAAACTGTCGGCGTTGTGCTCGGCTTCGCGCGAATGGGACGACGTCACCAGCGTGCGCGAGCCGAAGATCAACACGCTGGAGCCGCTGATATCGCCGAACAACAGCCCGACCAGGAAGGACGTTGCGCCATCGTGGATCATGCCGCGCATGCTGTCGCGATTCTTGAGATGGCCCAGTTCATGCGCCAGCACGCCGGCGATCTCGTCGGCGTTTTCGGCCTTCGCCAGCAGCCCGTTGAACAGGTAGACCTTGCCGCCCGGCAATGCGAAGGCATTCGGAATCGAACTCGACAGCACGCCCGACTGGACCGACGTATCGAGCCCGGCGGACTCGCGAATCGCCGTAACGAGCTTGACGAAGGCCTTTTCTCCGGCGGGATTGTCGCACACCCTGGCGCCGAACAGCTTCTTGATCTGGGCGTCGGCGGCATCGCCGAGACGCCGCTCAAACGCGGGCGGCACCAGCGGCGCCAGCCGATCGGCGGCGAGCGGCAGCCCGAACAGCACCACGGCGATGATCGAGACGGTCGCAGCAACCGACCAGCCGATGATGGCCGCGACGCCACGGCGGCCCGGAACGTCGTCGTCGATCCTGCCGCACCGGGAAACCAGTTCGCCGGCAAGCGCCGGCTCGCGAACCTCCAGCCGCGCCAGCGCCGCCGCCGCCAGGCAGTTGACGCGCAGCACGCCCGCGGGACTATCGACGCGGCGGATATCTTCATAGGCCCACGACGCCAGCATCGCGCCGTCTTCGATAATTTCCAGCCGGTCGGTGAAGAACACCGTGACCGCGCGGCGCCGGCTCGAAGTGCCGTCGAAATAGTTCGCCGGACCGGATGGCTTCGAGGTCTCGGAGGCCTGGCTATCCATGCTCAGAAGCCGCCGACATCGAGACCATCCGCAAAGCCTTCACCGAGCGCGTTGGCCATCTCGCCCTGCGCGGCGACGTTGGCGGCAGCCTCGATGCCGGTGATGTTGACCGAGGCCAGCACCCGCACCCAGAGGTCATGCATCAGATAGACCCGGATCACGACGTTCATCGCCAGCGCGAAGGCCAGATAGCCGACACCCGCCAGCACCAGCAGGAGAATGCTTTTCGTGAAATCCTGCGACGTGAAGAACTCCGCGAACGGCTCGCCGCTCATGCTGGCGACCAGCACGGCTGCAAGCCCCAGATAGAGCGAGAACACAACGCCGAGCACGACGATCCAGCCGATGACTTTCCAGTACAGGCCGATCAGGTCGCTCCGGCGCATGGTCGACTCGACCTTCACGCCGCCGAACCGGATGCCCGACAGCCACCAGCGCCACTCCACCGCTTTGAACGCGCCATAGATGAAGGGCGCGAGCGGAAACACATAGATCGCGACTGGCGTAAGCAGCCACAGCCACCAGCCGCGCTTGAAGAAGTCCCAGCCGCGGCCCTCGAAGCTGCCTTGAAGATCGCCGTAGTAGGAGTGGCGCATCTTGTAGCGTTCGAGCGCCGCCGTGCGCCACGGCAACGTCAGGCCCAGCGTCAGCGCCGTCAGCAGGCCCCATAGCGAGGCCTGCAGCGCGTAGATCCAGCCCGAACCCTTCATCCAGAACCGCACGCCGCGCCACACCGTGCGCGTCAGGCGGTAGCGCCGCGCGCGATAGATCGCGAACTGGCCGAACATGTAGAAGAACGCGATCAAGGGAATGCTGGCGAAGGCCTGAAAGCGCTCGGCTTCGAGGCCGATGAGAAAATAGCCGAGATAGATCGGCACCAGGATCGCGAGCGCGACCAGGAATCCGATCAGCAATTCCCTGCCCCGGCCGGTGTATTCCGCGGCATCGCCATCGACCACGGTGTTGGCCCAGAGCTGGCGTCGCATGTCGGTGAGCAGCCAGAACCGGTAGAAGCCGAGGGTCACGAATTCTAGCGCCGCGCCGCGCCTGACCAGAGAGAAGAATTCGCTGCGTTGACCGGAAAACGCCACCGGCATCGGTGGCGGGACGGACGAAGGCGGCGGCACCTGCGGCGGCCAGCTCATCTGGTTCAACGGATCAACTCCAGCGCGACATCCGCGGATCAAACCACAGATTTGCGGGCCGTTGTGTGACCCAAGCCCCACAACGATTTCCTATAGTGCGCGCCAGCGCGTAAGAATTGACGGCACAACCTTGCCGGCACCGACGTGCCTTACGCCGTTTTTTCGAACAGTTCCCGGCCGATCAGCATGCGGCGGATTTCGCTGGTGCCGGCGCCGATCTCGTAAAGTTTTGCGTCGCGCAACAGCCGCCCGGTCGGGTAGTCGTTGATATAGCCGTTGCCGCCGAGCAGCTGGATGGCGTCGAGCGCGCATTGGGTCGCCTTCTCGGCCGCATAGAGGATGGCGCCCGCCGCGTCCTCGCGCGTGGTCTCGCCGCGGTCGCAGGCTTTTGCCACCGCATACACATAGGCCCGCGAGGCGTTCATGGTGGTGTACATGTCAGCGATCTTGCCCTGCACCAATTGAAAGCTGCCGATCGGCTCGCCGAACTGCTTGCGCTCGTGCACGTAGGGCAGCACCACGTCCATGCAGGCCTGCATGATGCCGATCGGGCCCGCCGCCAGCACCGCACGCTCGTAGTCGAGGCCAGACATCAAGACATTGACGCCGCGGCCGACCTCGCTCAGCACGTTCTCCGCAGGGACTTCGCAATCCTCGAAAAGCAGTTCGCAGGTGTCGGAGCCGCGCATGCCGAGCTTGTCGAGCTTTTGCGCGGTGGAAAATCCCTTCATGCCCTTTTCGATGATGAAGGCGGTCATGCCGCGCGGACCGGCGTTGAGATCGGTCT